>Ga0208628_1000876_pt1 | contig 12208 bp, 10 predicted proteins | sample LakWasMet16_LOW5_2_FD_183864 | JGI IMG/M metagenome (GOLD analysis project Ga0208628, IMG submission 183864) | Freshwater sediment methanotrophic microbial communities from Lake Washington under simulated oxygen tension - Sediment Metagenome... | ecosystem: Environmental > Aquatic > Freshwater >... | reverse complement strand
AACCGTATCGAGAAAATCGCCCATGATGCTTGAAAATTGCCGCACCAGACCCTTGGTAGGTTGCCCGCATTGATAGCAGGTTTCACCCAGCAATTCGGTGCCGCAGTTGCCGCAAACTTTCAGTCCTTTCGTATAAACGCTTCCGCTTTTTTGCTCCGCATCGGGCTGGGAAACCGTTTCCGCCGATGCATCACTCTTCGTTTCGACCGGCGTAATCGCCTTTTCCGGCGGTGCCGGCGGCTCGTTGGCAGGTGGTTCGATTGGCGTGTTCATCACTTAATTCCCCGGTGTTGGCGGTAATATAGCGAATTACCAACATAGTTTGATATTGGATGTCGCAACAGGAATCTTTTTTCGCCCGGCTCTGGCGCGAAATGCGTATTACTTTCGTCCTTGCCCTGCCGATCGTGGTGGGGCAATTGTCGTCGATGGCGATGAATATTATCGATACCGTGCTGGCCGGTCATTATCATCCGACTACGCTTGCGGCGGTGGCGGTCGGCGGCGCGGCCTGGTCGGTTGTCATACTGGTTTGCATCGGCGTGTTGATGGCGGTTTCGCCTTCGGTGGCGCAACTCAACGGCGCACAAAAACGCGACGAAATCGGCGCCCTGTTCCGGCAGGCAATATGGCTGGCGCTGTTGCTGGGAAGCATCCTGTTTTTCATCGTGCGCGCAATTCCATTCGGCTTTGCCGCGATGCAAATTACGCCGGAAGTGATTCCCGAAGCTCGCAATTTCATCAATGCCATTTCCTGGGGTGCGCCGGCGCTCGCGCTGTATTTTTGTTTCCGCAATGTCAGCGAAGGCATTGCCTGGACGAAACCCACACTGATTTTCGGATTGCTCGGCCTGGTCTTGCTCGCGCCGCTGGGTTATGTGCTGATGTACACGATGAATATGGGCGCCGCCGGTCTGGGAACGGCGGTTGCCGTCACGCTATGGTTGCAAAGCCTGGGCTTTTTCATCTATCTGCGAAAAGAACCGCATTATGCCGACCTGGGTTTGTTCGATCGCTTCGATGCACCGGAATGGCCACCGATTGCCGAATTATTGCGAATCGGTTTGCCGATGGGTTTCTCGATTTTCATGGAAGGCGGATTATTTATCGCGACCGCCATGTTGATCGGTCAACTCGGCGTGGTGCCATTGGCCGCACATCAAACCGCGATCCTGATTGCCAGCCTGACTTTCATGATTCCGCTCGGCGTGGCGATGGCAACCACAGTCAGAGTCGGGCATGCGGTGGGCGCGCAGGATTATCTGGGCATTCGCCGCGCCGCCAATGCCGGTTATGCGATTGCGCTGATTTCGCAAACACTCTCGGCCGGATTGCTGATATTTGCCGGCACCTGGCTTGCCGGGCTCGTGACTAGCGATGCCGCCGTGATCTCGCTGGCGGCCAGCCTGATGATGTATGCCGCCATCTTCCAATATCCCGACGGCATGCAGGCCATGTCAAATGGCGCACTGCGCGGACTCAAGGACACGCAATGGCCGATGATCATCACGGTGACGGCTTATTGGGCCGTCGGCATGCCGCTTGGGTATTACCTCGGAATCGTCAAAGAAGCCGGCGCTCCAGGGCTTTGGCTGGGCCTCATTTTCGGTCTGCTGGTCGCAGCCATTTTACTCACGTGGCGTTTCTTGCGTCTCAGCCGCCATTATCAAGGCATTCACGTTCACAACCAGTGACCTTTGACGCATGTAAAATGGCGACAGACCAGTATGCTGGTGACATCTATCCGGAGTTTCTTACATGAGCGAAGTTAAACGTGGCGCCGTAGCAAGTTTTTTCTACGGCGTCTGGACCCTTATCCGAGTGACGAACCATTTGGTGCTGCTTGCCATGTTCGCCTTTCTTTTCCTGTTTTTCGTCATTGGCCTTGCCGCCAGTGCCGGCAACAAGAGTGGCGTAAAAGCGGTTCAGGAAAAAAGCGCACTGGTGCTTGATCTTGACGGTACCTTGGTAGAGCAATTCACCAAGGACCCGATTTCGCGTGCATTTGACGAAGCGACCGGCGACGGCCAGACCGAAATCCAGTTGCGTGATCTTTTGACCGTATTGAAAGCGGCAAAAACCGACAGGAAAATTGATCGCATCCTGCTTAGAACCGATGGCTTGAACGTCAGCGGCTTTGCCGCATTGCGCGACGTCGCGGCAGCCCTGCGCGATTTCAGGACCAGCGGCAAACAAATTATTGCCTACGGCGTGAATATGGACCAGAAGCAATATTATCTGGCCGCGCAAGCAGACAAGGTTTACGTGGATCCGGAAGGCGGCGTAATGCTCGAAGGCCTGGGTCGTTACCGTCTTTATTTCCGTGAAGGCCTGCAGGAAAAGCTCGGCATGGACGTGCATCTGTTCCGCGTAGGCGAATACAAGTCCGCGATGGAGCCCTACATTCTTGATGCCGCTTCGCCGGAATCGCATGAAGCCGACATGTTCTGGATGAACGATCTGTGGCAGCGTTACGTTGCCGATATCGCCAAAGCCCGCAAAATTCCGGCCGAACAACTGAATGCTTCGATCAACAACCTGTCTGCCGAAGTCCAAGCCGTCAATGGCGATTTGGGCAAATTGTCCATGCAACAAAAACTGGTCGATGGTTTGAAAACATCGCAGGAAATGGAAGACATGCTCAGCGAAATGGGCGCGATCGATGATGAAATCCATAGCTTCCGCCAGGTGGAATTTTCGCAATATCTCAAACCGCTGAATCTTCAGGCCATGCCGTTCGACAGCCAATCGCAAATCGCGGTCGTTGTTGCACAGGGTGAAATTATCGATGGCGAAGCCAGTCCCGGCACCGTCGGCGGTGAAACCACCTCCGCCCTGATTCGCCAGGCGCGCGAAGATGAAAACACCAAGGCGCTGGTACTTCGCGTGGATTCGCCCGGCGGCAGCGTGTTTCCTTCGGAACAGATTCGCCGTGAAATCGAACTCACCAAGAAAGCCGGAATTCCGGTCGTCGTTTCGATGGGCAATGTTGCGGCTTCGGGCGGTTACTGGATTTCGATGAATGCCGACAAGATCATTGCCGACGAATCGACGATTACCGGCTCCATCGGCATTTTCGGTTTGTGGCTGACGGCACCGCGTGCGCTGGAAAAAATCGGCGTCCATGCCGACGGCAATGGCACCACGCCGCTTGCGGGACAATTTGATCCGACACTGCCTTTGAAACCTGAAACCGGCGCCCTGATCCAGTCGATCATCAACCGCGGTTATCAGCAATTTATCGGCAAGGTAGCGACCGCACGCGGCAGCAAATCCGAAACCATCGATACCGTCGCACGCGGTCGCGTCTGGAGCGGCGCGCAAGCAAAGGAACGCGGTCTGGTCGATGAACTCGGCGGCTTTCAATTGGCCATCAGCGAAGCGGTCAAACTGGCCAAGCTAGGCAAAGACGATTACCGCCTGAATTACGTCGAACGTCCGTCAACGCCGTTCGAACAATTTTTTGCCAGCCTCAACGGCAATGCAATGGGTAATGCCCTGCTGCGCAATATGAGTCCGATGAATAGCATGCTAGGCAAAGACACCAGCCAGCGCCTGCAAAAAGAAATGAGCTGGCTGGACAAGAACGGCCGTACGCCTTACCAAGGCATCGTGCATTGCATGTGCGGTTTCTGATTGCTTTCCGATACAAAACAAAAAGCCCGGCATTGCCGGGCTTTTTCTTGCCTGATTCGCGTGCAGGCTATGCTGTGCTGATTGCCATCATGTTTTTACGGATGTAAACCATGCCTCGCGCCCGTGTTTTTATACTCACGACACTTGCCATGATTGCCTTTGCCGGCAATTCTTTGCTGTGTCGTCTTGCCTTGAAAAACACCGGCATCGATGCGGCGAGCTTTACCAGTATTCGTTTGATCTCCGGAGCCATTACGCTCTATCTGATCGTGTATTTCAGGAGCGGGAAAGCAGCGGGCGGCGGCAACTGGTTATCCGCATTCGCCCTGTTTGCCTATGCTGCCGGCTTTTCATTTGCCTATCTGCATTTAACGGCGGCGACCGGCGCCCTGCTGCTTTTTTCCGCGGTGCAGGCGAGCATGATTGGCTACGGAGTTTTCAAAGGCGAGCGCCTGCATGCGCTGCAAATGCTGGGACTTGCGATCGCATTTGCCGGCTTGTTCGCATTATTGTTGCCCGGGCTGGCCAGTCCGCCGGCATTCAGTTCCTTGCTGATGATTTGTGCCGGCATCGCGTGGGGCATTTATTCCCTGCGCGGAAGAACCGCGACAGATGCAACGGCCGTTACGGCCGGAAATTTTTTACGGACTATTCCGTTTGCACTCGTGCTGAGCATGGCGATGTTTGTCGACAGGTCTTTCGATGATGCAGGCATCGTGTATGCCATTTTGTCCGGCGCTCTGGCTTCCGGCATCGGTTATGCCATTTGGTATTCGGCATTGCCTGCATTGAAAGCCGGCACGGCGGCCAGCGTTCAACTCACGGTTCCGGCGATTGCCGCTGCCGGCGGAATCTTGCTGCTCGACGAACCGGCAAGCCTGCGTCTGGTTTTTGCTTCGATTGCGATACTTGGCGGAATAGCGCTGGTCATCTTCGGTAAAAAATGAAATAACTGAAATCGTCTTTCATTATGGAAATGGGCTGGCCGTACCCTACAATGCTTTGCCGCATGTCTACGTTATAAAGCCGTCCGGGAAAGCCATGCTTTCCGTTCGGGTCTGAACGCCACACGGAATGAAAACGGATAAAAATGCTGATCAATCACGAAAAGAAATTCATCTTTATCCATGTCCAGAAAAACGCCGGCATCAGCATCGAAAGAATTTTATTGAACGAATTTCCCGGCAGCAAAGTCTGGCACGGGCGCCACGGCCGCGCACTGGATGGCCTGGCTGAAATGTCGCCGGAGTCATGGGAAGAGTATTTTTCATTTGCCTTTGTCCGCAACCCCTGGGACCGCATGGTGTCCTGGTACGCCATGATTGACGAGGCAAAAAAGCAGCTTTCCCTTTTCCGCCGCTTCAGGAAAAAACCGTTTCGAAGCGAGCTGTGGAACTATGCGATAAGCCACTCGCATGATTTCGAAAGTTTCCTTGAAAACTGCACCGATACCGTTTTCGATCTGGGTTGCCACAAGAGTTTCGTTTTCAACCAGGCCGATTACCTGACCGATAAAAACGGAAACATGGTGGTTGATTTTGTCGGCCGTTTTGAAAGTCTGCCTGCAGATACCGATCATATTTTCGGGCAACTCGGCTTGAATTCCGCCAGCCTGCCGAAACTTAACCAAAGCCGGCACACGCACTACAGCCAATGGTACAACGCGAAAACAAGGCAGCTGGTTGAAGATCGGTTTGCAAAGGATATTGCGCTGTTCGGCTATCGATTCGAACAGCGCTGACTTTTTTCCGCGTGATCAAATGCTGAAGCGATAGCTTAGCTTCACCAGAAACATTTCGTCATCGTGCAAGGAGAATGCATCACCGAGCAGGTTGAACGGATCGCGTGAATTATCCAGTTCCGAACTGAAGCCGCCACGGCTGTAAACCACGTACAAATCCGACAAGGGTGCCAGCTCATAGCGATAGCGGATCTGGAAACCGAGATTGTTCAAATTGAAATCCGGCAGCGGCTGGTTGCTGGGCACGGCGTTGCCCTGCGCACCCACCGTGTATGCCTGTTTGATTTTTGCATCGAGCGCGATGGTTTCGAGCTTGATGCGGAGATCCTGCTTGCTGCCGATCAGCCATTGCATGCCCGCACTCAGATTGACCTGCTTGGCTTCATATGTGCCGAGCAGACTTTCCTGTTGCCGCCAGATCAACCAATCCGGCTTGTATTCGGCACTTAAGCCCATGTAAATGCTCATGGTGTCGCTGACGTAATACCTGGGCTCAAAGTAGAGCGAGATGTCGGAATGATCGATATTTTCCATACCCGACTGACCGAACCGGCTATTGCCGTAGAGCTCCCAATGGCCGCGACGTGGACGAAAACGTTCGTAGAACCCCAGAAACCGCGCCGGCAGTTTGACGTTGCCGTTGCCGCGCGTGATCAAATCGTTGACGCCGTTGCTGAACCAGGTGAATTCTATATATTCGTTACCGCCGACCCGCGTTTCACTCGAACGACTGACTTGCGCTGCCGCATAGAGTTGCTCGCCGTGATCGTTATGCCGCATCGAAGTGGCAAAACCCCAATCCTTGGTCCGATAGCTCGAGCTTTCCGGTATGTCGGTGATGCGATGCCTGATCTCGTAACGCAGATAATTGAAATTGTTGCGATCCAGATAGCCGAAATCATTCAACTGCAAGTCGTCGCCAAGATGCAAATAGTAGAGGTTGTGGCGCCAGCCTTTTCCGAGCTCCTGGTTTACGCGGATTTGCATGCCGGTGTCCTGCGTTGTCACGCCGTTCTGGCTAACGTCCGAGGCGACAAATTGCGTCACCACGTTCCAGTTCTGGTTCGGTCTCCAGCGGTGATCCACCGCGTACACGTTCGCGACGCGATCAAAATACGGGCGATCGACTTGCGTCGCCATGAAGCCGAGGCTTTGTTTTCCGAAATCCTGCGTCAGGCGCAATGCATAAAAATCGCGTCCGATGTCGTCGGCTTCGGAAGCGGCAAAAACACCGTAATTGAGCTCGCCGAAACTGCCGTTGAGTTTTATCGCCGCAGTCACATCGCCGGGAGCGCCGCTATTGGGATCATCATCCTGGCCGCCGACCCGACGCGTGTAAATAAGACTGCTGTTGCCTGCACCAAAGCCGACATTGAACAGACTCTGGTTTTCGGTGAAGAAAGGGCGCTTGTCGCTGAAAAATGTTTCAACGGCGTCGAAATTCACTACCAGCTGATCGCTTTCGACTTGCCCGAAATCGGGATTCAGCGTTGCAGTCAATTGAAAGCGTGAATTGGGTTTCCAGTAAATGTCGGCACCGGCGTCGAACATGGTGTCGCTATTTTTGATATCACTGACACCGACGACATACGGCGTGATGGCAAGCAATGACTGGTTGTATTGCGGAATTTCTATCTTCGCAAAATCGGATAAAAATCTCGGGCGCGTATAACTTGCTGCCGGCCATGCCATGCGCTCACCCGTCGTGCCAATCACGCGATCAAGATAAATGCCGATCGTACGTTTGTCGCCGTCGGCTTTTTGCATCGGCGCGATATACCAGGGAATCAGCATTTCGGCCGACCAGGTATCGCCTTCCTCGCTGACGGCGTGTTCCCAGATGCCGTCCCAATCGGTGCTGAAATTATTTTCGTTGCTGATCACGGCATCCTGGATGCCGTTGGTGAGATTGAGCGTGAAGTTGTAACCGACACCACCGTTGCCGTCGTAATCCACCATCAGGTTGACGCGATCCACTGCCGCATCGCCATCGCGGCGGGTGCGTTCGCGTGTGCGCGGAACCGCTGCCGTTTGCGTATTCCGAAATGCAATTGCCAAACCTTCCGGCGTTGACAACACCCAGGCTTCGGTCGGGTACGGAGTGTCTGCACCGGTCAAGGGCTGCACCAATTTGAAATCGCTGATGCGCTGCGCACCGGCCCATTCGGCTTCGGAAATTTTTCCATCCACGACGATGCTTGCATTGCAAGTCGATCCGAAGAAAGCAAGTACGACCCAATATTTCGCGGACAAGGTACGCATAGATTTCTCCAGTGACAGGAGGGCATCGTAGGCGCACTGATCACGGGCACCATGTGCAATAAGTCACTACGAAGGATGGCCTATATGGCAGAACACGCCGGCTAGCGTTGCGCGAATATGTTTCCCGTGGCACACGCTGCATATCAAATCTGACTATTTGTCACGTCGGCGAAAATTCAACCGGGCCGATAGTTGTCCACAACGCGGTAATTCCTCGCATACAAACCGAAGACCAGCGCGGCTATCAATGCGAAGACCGCAAAGAAAAACATCTGGAACGCTGTGACACTGAGCCCGGTGGTGGCGATATTGGTGGTCACTATCTCGTTCCGTACGGCCTGATTGGCCAGTAGCACCCACAGATTGCCAATGGTGGTGGTGAGATTCCAGAAGCTCATCACCACGCCCTTCATTGCCTGTGGAGCCTGGCTGTAAGCAAACTCGAGCCCCGTTGCAGAGACCAACACCTCGCCAAAAGTGAGCAAGGCATAGGGCAATATCTGCCAGACGATCGACATCGGCTCGCCACCGTCCATAACGATTTGAATCCCGCCGATCACGATCCAGGCCAAACCACTGAATGCAATGCCTGCCGTCATGCGACGCAAGGCGGTCGGCTCCCAACCCAGACGCTTCAACATCGGGTAAAGCACAAGATTATTGAATGGAATCAGAATCATCACCAGAGCCGGGTTCAGCGCCTGCATTTGCGATGACACAAACCATTCCGGCTTGGTCATGGCGTTGCCCTGAATCACCCAGGTCGATGCCTTCTGGTCAAACAGGGAAAAGAACGGAGTAACCAGCGCAAAGGCTACCAACACGCGCAGCACGCCACGCACGCCATCGACGGCATGGTCCGGATGAATGCCGCGGGCGCGATCGAGTTGCAGATAAGCACCACCGCCAACGCCGGCCAGCAGCAGCACCAGCGCAATGCAAAACGATATGACGAAACCCAGATTCGATATCAGCCCGAACGATGCGACGGCCAACACCACACCGGCAACCGCCAACCACCAGCCCACACGGCTCTCGCCTGGACGCTGCGTGGTCAAAGCGGTGCGCACGACTTTCGAGAATGTATGTGGATCGCTGACGTCCGCCGGCGGCACCATCACGTATTTTTTGCGACCCATCCACAACACGAAAGTCGCAATGAACATCAAAATGCCCGGAATACCGAACGCCACGCTGGCTCCGTAATTTTTCAGGAATACCGGCATCAGCAACGAAGCAAACAACGAACCGAAATTGATGATCCAGTAAAAACCGTCGAACACGATTTTCGCAAGATGCTCGTTCGATTTGGTGAACTGATCGCCGACGAAAGAAGCCACCAATGGTTTGATCCCGCCTGCACCAAGCGCGATCAAACCCAATCCGGTAAAGAAACCAGCTCGGCTATCCTCGAACATCGCCAGACAGGCGTGGCCGGCACAGTAGACAAGACTGAACCAGAGAATGGTGTTGTATTTTCCGAAGAAACGATCAGCCAGATAACCACCCAGCAGCGGAAAAAAATACACGCCTATCATGAAGGTGTGCATCAGATCCTTGGCAACAAGCTCGCGTTCGCTGCCGGCAGTAACGTGTTGCAACAACAGCGAGGTGATCAGGAACTGCACAAGAATATTGCGCATGCCGTAGAAGCTGAAACGTTCGCAACCTTCGTTTCCGATGATGTAGGGGATCTGGCGCGGCATGCGGGTGCTGGCAGCAGTATCGGTTGCAGACATAGGTTTTCTCGTCTCTATCGTTTCAGAATGGATTAATTATTTTCAAAGCCCCAGGGCGCAGGCGGAATCGCGACAGGCTTGCTTAAATCAAACTCGACCCGAAAATGGCGGCTCGGTCTGCGTAGTTCGTAGGCAAACACGTCGTTATCGGTGACCTCAACGGCCCAGATGTTTTCCATCGACACTTTCATGCCGTCGCGCTCGAACATGGCTTTTGAAAAGGCGTCTGCAGGAAACTCCTGGCGTATTGCAGTTCCCGCATCGACAGTGTCGCCGCCGTATTGCGTCAGTTTATCTTCGCTTCCGTCTTTGTGGCGATGATCATGCTTCAGTCGAAGGCCAGAGTCGGTTTTCGTGATGACCCAGGTGCGCGATCGATCATCGCCGACATGAAAAGGAATGCGAATTTCATTCTCGCTGCAATTGCGGACATGCATGACGGCAGCACCGCTGAAACTCTTGGTATCGCTTTCATTGAAAGCCGACAATTTACCGGCGAACGCTTTTCCGCAGTAACTGGAAAGTTTGTCGAAGAAAATATCGGAAGCAGCCAGCGGTTTCGTTGATGTCGGTTTTGTGCATGCCGCCATCAAAACAATGGGTGCCGCAAACAATAGGCGAATATTCATCAACCGCCTGCCGCTTCAATATCGGCGCGTTGTTTTTCGGCACCGTCAATAACCTGGTCTTCGACTTTCTCCGCTTTTTGAATGGGAGCCTGAATGGCATCGCGCATTTCGGTGTCTTGTTCGGGCGCGGCAGCGGGCACCGGTTCCGGTTCCGGCGCAGCAACACAGGCATTCAGAGAAAGGCAAAGCAGTATCAATAAAATTCTCATGTGGGCTCTGGAGTGTTTTGCTGCAAGGCTGGCTCGGCTATGCTACCTGCATTAAGCATGAGGTGCGAGATGAGCTCACGTTGGCGTGTTGACGGACAGGTGGCCTTGATCACGGGGGCAAGTGCAGGCATCGGCCGTGCCATTGCAGCCGAGCTGTTGTGCCTGGGTGCGGATGTGTTCCTGGTGGCGCGCGATACTGCGGCATTGCAGGCCTGTTCCGATGAATTGCAGGAAGAATTTCCGAAACAGTCGGTTCGCCATTTCGCCGCCGATGTCAGCGATGCGGAACAGCGGCAGGAGGTATTCGACTGGATCGAAGATTTGCAGGACGGCCTGCAAATTCTGGTCAACAACGCCGGCCACAATATCCGCAAAGCAACGATGGACTATAACGACGACGAGTGGCGCAGCATTTTCGAAACCAATATTTTTTCGGCCTTCGAATTATCCCGCTTCGCCTATCCGCTGCTTAAGCAGCATGCCAATTCAAGTATCGTCAATGTCGGTTCGGTATCAGGCCTGACGCATGTGCGCACCGGCTCGCCCTATGGTTCAAGCAAGGCGGCACTGCATCAACTGACAAAAAACCTGGCCTGCGAATGGGCCAGCGACGGCATCCGGGTCAATTCGGTGGCGCCGTGGTATATCCGCACGCGTCGCACTTCCGATGTGCTGGCCAAGCCGGAATATTTCGACGAAGTCATCGATCGCACGCCGATGGGTCGCATCGGCGAACCCGAAGAAGTGGCGGCAGCGGTCGCGTTTTTATGCATGCCCGCTTCCAGCTACATCACCGGCGAATGCATTTCCGTCGATGGCGGCTTCATGCGGTATGGGTTTTGATAGTGGGAGCTGGTTTACCAGCGATTGAATGCTTCAGTCTTCGTGGACTTGACTACGTAGCGTCTAGATTTTATCGCTGGTAAACCAGCTCCCACATTTATTGGCAACTGCGCTGGATGATTTGGGTAATTCGCGCCAAATCCGATTTACGAAAAGCCGCGGTATCGCTGAAAGCATAACGAAGATCCGATTGCGCCTGTTTCTGCTTCGCTTTCCATCGATCACACACTGTCCTGCCTTCGTACTTGACGCAGGAATCCTGTATCCACTTGCAGCTCACTCCGCGTTGCTCGATCGGCAGATACTCTTCGCGATAACCCAGGGCCCATAAAGGTTCGCAGCGGGGATTGGGATCGTAATTTTCCGAGTCGCGCGTTTTGCCGTCGTAGGTAGTGCATTGATATAAATCCGGCGGCGGCGCCAACTGAACCATGGGCTGCGGCGGCGGCATTTGTTCGATCACCGGCACAGGTTTGACGGGTAGCTTTTGTTTCGGCGGCGCGTCCTTTGGGCGAAGCATTTCACGCGCTTCCTGCTTGCTGGTTTTTGCACAGGGCGAATCCTGCAGGCTTACCTTTCCCTTTGAATCCTCGCAGCGATACACCGTTATTTTGGCGTCGGTTGCAGGTACGTCTGCAGCCGCAAGCGTCGCGATATGCACGAGCGCGAGAAGCGCCACCATCCCTGTCGCGAAACCTGTTTTTGCGAACTTCATGCCAACAATTTACGCCCAAAAGAAAACGGCGGCTAGATAGCCGCCGTTTCAATTAATCCGGATTTAATCGCTATTGCGTGATGCAACAGGTTTTTACTTCCGGGTTATTCGTGCGCGTTATGCCGTTGATCGTATAAGTGAAATTACCCGCGGCATTCGAACTGAAATCCATCGAATAGGTACCGACGTTCGCCTTGCTTACCAATGCACTATTGAAAGTCGGGCCGAAAGCCGGACCGCTAACGCGTTTCACAACACCGCTGTGAATATTGGTACTGGTCCAGGTACCGGACAATTCGTACCAGTCGGCACGACCGGTGCCGCTGTAGGTGAACATCAAACCGAAATGCGCGTTGCCGGGGTAATCAAACCAGGTCAGGCCCCAACCACCTTCGGCCGGATTCCACCACGAGCCGGAGCGTGCGGCCGGATCG
>Ga0208628_1000868_pt1 | contig 12313 bp, 2 predicted proteins | sample LakWasMet16_LOW5_2_FD_183864 | JGI IMG/M metagenome (GOLD analysis project Ga0208628, IMG submission 183864) | Freshwater sediment methanotrophic microbial communities from Lake Washington under simulated oxygen tension - Sediment Metagenome... | ecosystem: Environmental > Aquatic > Freshwater >... | reverse complement strand
GGGTATGGCACCTGCCAGCAGTTGGCCGCGCGTGTAAATAGCCGGCGTTCCCATGGTGTAAACCGCAGCAGCAGCTTGAGCATTGCCGGTGTCTTTTAGAAAACGTATATCTCCGCCCGCGGCTATTTCAATGTCCCCGGTTCCTGTTCTTACCATCACTTGAGATTGATCAACAACAGATGAATGCGCCAGTTCGACGTTATTCCCCGCATTAAAACTGTAGCTCCACGAACGACCCGGCTGAATCAGGTCGTTGTGTAGATAAATTAATTCACCGGACTCATCGGTGATGTCTTGCCCTGGAATTGGTGCATTGGCAAAGGCGTCAGTCAAGCTGGCGTTAATTTGCAAATTACCCGCTGCGGTAAAGGTCAGGAATCCGGGTAAGGACTTGTTGCCTGCCGCATCGGCATACCGCCAGGTTGAATCCCAGGATGCAGTTGCAAATGACCAACTGCCATCCATGAAGTCCCAGCGCTCGTTTAGCGCTAAATCGCCGTCGCTACGCACTTCAATGCCCGGCAATATTTCAATCACCGCCCCGGAGTTATTGGCCAATACCGGCCTGGCGTCCATGAAATTTTGCGTATCGTTTTTCCAGGCGCTGATATTGGCAGCGTCAATTGCCGTTTGATTATCGTAAACGCGGGTTAGTTCCAGCGCAGTTCGCAAAGGATTTGCGCCTTGCACGGTGCTGTTGATAGCAGTAAATGCACTGTTGTTAGTGTTGTCACGCCCGGTGCGCAGATGCAGCGCGCCGCCGGAGCCGCCCGCACCACCGGCAACATTGATCAAGCCACCGTTGGCGGAGAAGTTCAACAGCCCATTGCCGGTGTCATCCCGATGCACAGTATCCAAGGTGACTTTGCCTCCCTCATTACCGGCCGCGGTAGCATTAGCGTAAATTTTGCCGGTCGAACCAAGAGCAATACCGCTCCTACCGTAAATAGAAACATCCCCGGCTTTAGCGCCGGCTGCATCAATTTGGCCATCAATCGTTACCGCACCTTGATCAGCAATCAATTCGAACTGATGAGCCTCAACGTTATCGGCTGCAGCAATGGTGACATCGCCGTTGCGCTGTTGCAGTGTCAGTTGTTCAGTAAATCCGGCTGTAGCAAGTTTATTGTTCAACGCGGAGAAACCGCCGGCACCAAAGCTATTCGCATCAAGCAGAAAGCGGCCTTGACGAAGATCGGCCGCCGTTGCGGTAACGCCTTTAGCATCGATAGTGCCATTCCAATTGAATTGGCCGTTGCTCGCTTTAACTGCCAACGAACCGGCATCACTTACTTGCTGGGTTGCGCCGGCGGCATTGGTCGCAATCTTGGCACCCGCCAGATTGATTGCCGCTCCGACATCCTGATTAATATTGCCTTGCGACGCCGTCAGCGACAAACTACCTGCTGCCGATGCTTTATAAGTATTGGCAAAATTCACCACACGGCCTGACAAGTCGATATTGCTGCCGTTAGTTAGATTCAGATCGCCAGTCAGCGCCGTCAACTCAAGAATGCCTGAAGGTAAATCAAATCGAGCGTTACTGCTGATGCTATCGCCAGTCACCGACCAACGCACACCCAGGCCAATATTGCGATTGGCGGGAATGCCTGCGGGGGAAGTCAAAGAAACGTTATGGCCTGTAGCGTCAATGCTGGTGGTTGCGCCGTTACCGCCGCTGAAATAACCGGCGTTTAAAGTTAAGTCTCCGCCAATCTTTAAGCTACCTGGCGGGGCAATCAAACTGTTGCCGGTCAACGGATCGATAATCTGCCCGACGCCATTGATGCCTGCTGATGCGTTAAAGCTGACATTATTAAAGCCATTAATAGCGTACTGCCCGCTTCCCAGTTGAATTTCACGAGCGTTAAATACCAATGCGCCGGTGCCGGTTCCTGATCTTTCGGCAGTTGCGCCTTGATTGGATAGCTTGATCAGATCTCCAGAAATAGACGATGTTTTGCCTGCATTATCGAAGCCGTTAATAGCCGCTGCCGAAATCGATACTTGTTTACTGTTTAAATTTACTGCGCCGTAAATATCAAAGTCGTGGGTACTATTTAAGCGTAAATCATCGAGATTAAAGTTGGTGTTGGCTAACACCAATCCCGGAGTATTTAAAGGGGCAGCACCGATGCTGATTCGACTGGAATTTAACGCCAGCGAGCCGCCCTGCATATCGATAACGCCGTCAAACACAGTGTTTTTACTTGAATCCAACAGCGTCGAACCATCCGCTTTAATGCGAGCGCCCGACTCCACAGTCAAAATACCGCCATTGCCGGTGATAGTCTTATCCCGCACGACATCAACCTGTCCGCCAGAAGATACCCGTAGTAAAGCGCTATCGCTGCTGCCGTTTTTATTATCAACCAGCAAGGTTCCACCCGCGGTATTCGATTTGCCGTTGCTTTCTACTACGGCACCGCTGGCTAGCGTTACTTGGTTAATACCGGCGAGAAGAATTTCCTGACCTTTTAAACCAACATTGCCGTCAACTTTGACATTATCTGTAGATACTGTGATTCGCTGTCCTTTTGCATCTTTAGTACGTTTACCGCCCAATAGCAGGCTGGGGGCATTGAGCTGGTTAAGATCATCAACCAACAAGCCAACGGTGCCAGTCGCGACGCCCGCTAAATCCTCGCGTCGACCCAGTATTCTCAAATTGTCGGCGCTAATATCAACCTCGCCACCAAACCCTTGACCCGCTGGATTGGCGATCAACTTGGCTGTCAGTGCCAAACTTGTTTTAGCATTAATTGCCAAACTACCTGCGTCCTGAGGCAATTGCGGCTGGACAGTACCTTCGTTAATGGCTTGCTTGCTAAAAAAATCGTTAGCCGTGTAATTGGCGTATTCGGAGCGGCTACGGGCGATAGTGCCGAGTTCGACAGCAAAGCCTTGGCTGCGCGCATTCTGAATGCCGGTACCGGCGACGCCAAAACGGCCTGCAACAATCGCTGTTCCGGCTAAATCAGTAGTTGTTTGGTACTGATCCTGAGTGCCCGCTTTAGGTGTTATCAAATAAGCGCCAGGCAACAATGCGTAATGAGCGGGTAACAAGGTATACCAACCGGCTGCCAAGCCACCACCGGCATTTAAGAACACACTATTGCCAACCGCTAAGCCGGAAGACGGCGATTCCAGTGGATCATAAGGTGCAAGTAAATTACTGAAACCAGGTAACACGGCAAAATTTTGACTGTAACCCGGCGCCGTCGGATCCAGTACATCGTTGCTGCCACCGGAACCGGTGATAAATTCGTAGGCATAAAGATCGCCTCCGCCAGACAGATCGATAGTTGCACCGGCTTGTAAATTGACATCCTTGCCACTCAATTCCAGACGTTTCTCCGGTGGCGTATTGATAACAATATTGCTATTTCCGACATTATCAAGCGGATACAACCAGGTTGTACCACCGGAACCACGGCCAAACGGCACCGTTAAACCCGCACCGGATACCGAGGTTACGCTGCCCGAAGTCAGTTGTAAGTTTTTACTGGCATTGAGAAAAAGCGCGCCAAATGGCACTTTAACTGTGCCTTGTTGATAGATATTGGGGGCATTAACCGTCAACTTTCCGCCCGCGGAATAGATGGGCGATGCAGCGTTACCACTATTTAAAAATGTCACTGCTTCGTTGCCTGAGCCGGTCACATTAATGGTGTAATCGGTTAGCGTCGCCGGATAAATTTGGTTAGCCTTGAGCGTCAGGTCGCCATTTAGATTTAATAGGCCACGGAAAGTTTTGGCGGTGGAATTTAAAATTCCTCGTAAACGCAAATCGCCGGCACTATTCAAATTAACTTTGTTAAAACCGTTAAAGCCCAGCCCACCCAACAACTCAATGGCTTGCGCATTTACATCCAGCTGCCCTGTGCCGCCGGTGGCTGTTGGTGCGATATTGGCGTTGGTTTGTGTTTGCGTTGAACCTAACGCGGCATAAGCAGTATTAAGCGTGACGTGCCCGTTGTTAGTTTGCAAACTTGGAGAATCAATAACAATTTGTCGTCCGGCATTCAGTTGGACATCGCCTTTAAATACAACGCCACTGGTATATTGACCATTGACGGTTACCACGTCGGTATTGAGCAATAGCGAATCAAAACCCGCGGCATTGATGCGTGAACTTTTCAGTAATGCCCGGCCGCTGAAGCTGTTTTCATCGATATTACCGCCTTGTGACAAAGCATCCGGCACCACATTGCTATTATCCGTCGATACTTCAATTCGATAAGGCTGAGAAACATTAATGTCGTCAGGAAATTTAGTGGTATTGGTTAACAGGTAATCCGGCTTGTCGCGCAAATTACGATCGAGGGTTGCTGAAAAAGTACCCCCTGCTGCACCTATGCCACCGGCTTTGGCATTAAAACCACCATCAGCCAATATGCCTTCACCGGCTGTAAAATTGATGCTGCCGGCATCGGAAGCGATGTCGCGCACTACTCGCTGCAAGCCCTTGCCGGCTATTCCAGATTCAAGAAAATCCAATTTTTCTGTGGTGCCTGACACATCGATTAATGACCCTGCGCGAGTGACGATATAGCCACGCTTAGCGGTTAAATCGACAGCACCGCCTGACAACACATCACCAATTTTTAAACCGTTAGTGCTAAATTGCTTGTCAAAAATACCCTGCGCCAATAACTTACTTTCCGCACCCAGCCAGATACCCTGAGATGATAAAAACCCAGTAACAGCTTGTGGTGTATTGATTTTTAAGGTTATTTTACCGGCCGGGGTTTTGATGGTGCCGTCGACAATAATTGACGTATCGGAGTTAAATTCGACATGGCCCAGCGTATCGGTTTGAATAAGCGTACCTTTACCCACGCTTAACACTTCCTGGGTGTTTTGGCCGGCCAAATCGGCAAATGAGAGCTTTAGATTAACCGGGTTCCGTAAATAATCCGGCAAGGTAACCGCCTTGCTGACCGCCAGCAAGCTGCCGCCACTGGTAGTTGTCGCATTGGCAGTGAGTTGTCGGTTGAGTTGTAAGGGTTGGAGTGTAACGTTGTCGGCTACCTTTAAGCCGTAATAATTGGAGGTAATGTCATAGCTGGAAAAGCCGCCCCGCTGGAAAAAATCCGTGGACAACACTAACGGTTGCAACGTTGAACCCGCATGAGCCGGAGCGGCGCTCACTGGCCCGATCGCAACTTCATTGGCACTTAACGCCAGGGTGCCACCTTGCTGTAAACCCCAGGCCTGTAAATCTCCATTTAGCAAAAGACTGCCGGGTTTTATCTGTGGATCGTGGCTTTCTGCAGCCAGTGTTATTGAGCCGCCGTCTCCGGCAGTCACTTTGGCGTTGCTTTGCTTCCAGGCACCGCCGCTGGCGTCTATTCGGCTACCTTGAGCCAGAATCAAATCTCTCTGCTCGGCTGCCAGATTGACAGTGCCGCCTTTGATATTTACCGGGGCTAAACCTCGACCTTGACGCACGTCCAGTAAATCATTAACCCATAAGCCGCTGACATCAATCAACGCCGAAGCACCCAAGGTAATGCCGCTAGGCTGCAAAATGTTCTGAAGCCTAATAGGGTGTAAATCGACTGTGCCGGAAGGCGTAACGATGGCGCCTTGTATATCAAAATTTTGTGCCGACAGACTCAATCGACCTAAGGCAGGCAAATTCAACACGGTATTTTTTGTTATCGCCACCGCGCCGCTGGTCTTAATATTGACATTGCCAACTCTGGAATTTCTTAACATTCCGGTGTTGATAGACAATGCAACAGGCGGTTGCCCAGGCGCACCGCCATTGCTTCTGGACAGTTTATCGTCGACAGTTAATATTTTTGCCGCGGCGCTTTGATCAAACACAACATCTTGTTTGCTGTAAACCTCAAGATTACTCAAATCAATGTTTAAAGAACTACCGGCTGCTCTATGTTCCGGTAAACGCTGCAATGCCCCAGCAATGGTTTGTCCCTGTAATTGGCCATCCAACACGGCCTCATACGCTGTGATGTTTAAATCTCCGCCGGCTTTGCCTTCCACATAGCCGGGATCATAATGCGCTTGGCTGATGACTTTATCGTATTTCCGGTTGGGATCGGCCGTGGCAATATCGTATACCTGACCATTGGCACCCAATTTAGTGCTGTTAACCGTTCCAGCCTTATAAGCCACCGAACCGCCGGAAAAATCCAAGGAACTGCCTGCTTTAGCAATCACGTCGCCACTGGAGTTAAGATTAATGCTGCCGCCTTCGGTACTGCGCTCATCAATGTTGCGAGCGATTCTGTCCACCGCACCTTTAACATCGGCAATGGGAATGGCGGCGCTTGTTAGCTTGCCATCAACATAAGTTAGATCGGCATCACGAATATCAACAGCAACTGTTTTGCCGTACAGCACGCCGTCTTTTTGCAGCGGTGAATCACGCAATTCGTTTTTACGTAACTCGACGTTCAAGATATTTCGATCAACTGCCAGCTGCACATTTTTAACGCCCGACACATCTACCTTACTGCCTTCTTCAAGGTAAATACGTGCGTCGTGTTTACCCGGCACATCATCTACAGCATTAATAGAGACATCACCCGCATGGGCTTGCACTGTGGACTGATTACCTAAAACAATTTTATGCCCGCTGATTTCTATCTTGGAACGTTTTTGTGCTTGCGCGTCAATTGCCGTGGCCGACTTGTCGCTATCGAGGTCAACGCTAGTCAAACTGCCTGCCGTTAAGTTGACGGTTGCACGAGTACCATCTGCGCGCAGGGTGTTTTTGTATTTTAAGCTGCCGCCGGTTTGTGCCGGATTTTGGATGCCTTCTCGAGCCAGCAAACGCACCGAGCCATTAAGCTGTACAGAAGTCGTTGCGGAGGCAATGCCTTTTTGGTTCACCGCAAAGCCGATCAAGCTAGCGTTGCCGCGTTCGGCCAATACTTTACCGACGTTATTGACATCGCCGCCGGTACCCACTTCTACCAGCAAGCCGCGAATATCCGAATCAGTACCGGCTTCTTGTAGATAAACTTTGTCTTTGGCGGCGGCAAGAATTGTCTGACCGTCCGGGGTTTCTATCGTGCCTTCGTTAGTAATGCTGGGCGCAGCGATAATTACCCGGCCGCCCGGAGCATTGGTTTTGATATGCGCGCCTTTCTCGACAAAAACTTGCACCTTAACCTTTTGACCATTCTGGTCGAGAAGAAAACTACCATTGGCATTCTTAAGGTAAATTTCACCATTGCCTTTTAAGGCCGCTGCTTTATTAAGGTAATCTGAGCTGTTTTTGTTAAGGTCAAATACCTTGGTGATACCCGCCTGGAAATTGGCGTCACTGATACCCAACGTGCTAGCTACCAGGGAGTTAACGTTGACTTGCGAATCCTTGCCGAAGAGGAAACCATTCTGATTGATTAGATACACCTGGCCATTAGCGGTCAGCGAGCCAAGAATTTTACTGGCATCATTTTGATGAATATTGTTAAGCGCAACCGCATTTGCAGACGGTTGATCAAAATGCACACTGTTATTGACGCCGATATTGAAACTTTTCCAGTCCAATGTGGCCTTGTCGGTGACTTGCTTGATGGTCATAGCATTACCAACGACACTGACTGCCGCCTGGCCTGCCGCTTGTCCAGGGATAGCAATATCCACCGGGGTTGGCGTGAGTTGTACCGGCGCAGTGGGCACCGGCAATTCTGCTTGCGCAGGCGCTACGCCGGCACCAATCACAAAGCCACCGGCAATCAAAGCCCGGATGGCTGATACCAATGGTTTTTGCTTACTGACGGGCACGTCGTAAAGCGGAAGATAACGATTAGCCATACTGAGAATTCCCCAAAAATAATGTGGCCCGATCAACGACGATCGAGAATCAAGGCATCAACTGATTTGGATAATTGCCGATAGTTTTTCCATAAAAAATTTACTGCGTCCCAATATTTTAAAAACGACACGCGCAAAAAAGCCCTGACACGAATCAGGGCTTTTTCTAAAACAGCTAAAACCAGTTTGTTCAATTTCTAACCTCTTTGCGTTTACAGTGCTTAGAAAGTCGGAGGATGTCGTAAAAACACTTTAATCAGCTAACTCTATTAGTGTAGGAGCGGGCCTTGCCCGCGCTAAATAACAAACGCGGGCAAGGCCCGCTCCTACAAATAATCTTGGATTTTTAATCTAAAGCGCCTTTACGACATCTTCCTACTAAATAAGAACGCTCTGAATAAGCTTGTTCAGGATCACCAAAAACCTGAAACCCAACTTACCCAGAGCTCCTTACACCTGCTCCATATCCTGTTGATCTGTCCCCTTCTCCTGCTGATCGTCCCTTATAAAATCCGTTTCCGGCCACGTCTATGACCTGTCACCATGATTGCTATGCCGTCGTTGCGACGGCCCCGCTAGGTACACGTTAACTACTTCAGACTGTTAAAAAGGTGGTAATAAATCTTGCCGCCTCATAACACCCTAACCAGTACTTACTCCATGTCTCATCCTCTTCCCTGGATGACGCCATCCCTGGCTCCTGAACTAGCGGTTACTGCTTACTTATTTCAACTCAAGAACGTTTGCAGGCGATATAGCGCTCTTAAAAGGTCTAGGCACTATGCCCAAATGGGTGCTGGTACCGTTGAAATGAGTTAAACCAACAACCGGATTGGCTGAATCAAACGGAATAGTCGTCGCAACGTTATCGGTTCTGGTCGTTGCAAAGACGCCGGATTGACCATAAGGTTGTACCAAGGTTGGGTTAATATCCGAAATAACCGCGGAACTCTTTAATGCGTCTGCAAACGCAGTCAGCAAGTTAGTTTTATTCGCACCGAGAGCCGGCTGAATTAATACTTCACCTTCCGCCCAATAGGGGTAATTACCAGAAGCTACGTTTTCAATAGTGCCGGCATAGCCATCAATTCTGATGTAGCGCCAGTTTTGAGTTGGTGTCGCATTAGCTGCTGCTGCATTACGGTCGCCACTATGTAAAGCAAAGCCCCACAATTTGCCAGTCGCTGAATAATTAAGTGTGCTGATGTTGGTGCCTGCTTGCCAGTCTTTTAACAAGTCGTCAGTAGCTCCAGCTCCACCCGGCGAAGTTACATAAGGTTCGGCGGTTAATTTTGATAGGGCTGCTGTATCTGCTGCAGGTGTAAAGCTGTTGGGTGTAAATGGATAATTCAACAGCTTGGCATAACCCACCGCGCCAATTGCCGCGCCGGTGTTACGTCTACCGACACCGACAGTGTATTTGGTTGGCGCCAACGTCGTATAGTTAAGTCCGCCGTTAGCAGTAGTTTTAGCAACATCACTCAACGCATAAGTGGTATTGGTGCCGGCATCGGTAAATCTAATATCGTTCCAGCTTTTGATTTGACCAGACAGCAATGAACCTAAGAAATTACGACTCAGGTTTGGGATATATCTTGCGTCAGTATATTCACCCAACTTGGTATCGGTGTCTGCAGGCAATTGACCGGTTTTCCATTGCGCAATTTGCAAGGCTTTATATAAATCCAAAGTCACCCCAATTCCGTATACCAAACCACCGGTAGGTGCCCGCGTCGCGCTCAGGTTACCAACCGTATAAGTTAAACTCCACGGCGATGTGTTGGCGTTAGTGCTGATTTCCTTGACTGGCAATGGGTAGTTTTGAGTATTCGGTTGCAGTAAGGACTCAGCATCGACACCAAGAAAACCACCATCAGAAGGTGTTGAGATCAGGTAGTTACTCCAAGAACTTTGGGTACCATTGGCATTGGCCGTGGTAATAGCCGCTTTATATTTGTTGGTGCCGTTTGCAACCCAAGCACTTGAAGATCCAGACCCCGCGACCCCAGTAAGAGTGGGCGACTTAAATATATCCAGATGATCCAACGCGATATTACCCGCTAACGGCACCACACCATATCCAGCGGCGCCGAGTGAACGTTTTTCCAGATAAATCTTTTTACCGGCTAATCCAGCTGGCAGCGCGGCGGGAATACCACCGGAACCCGCAGTTGATCTACCGATGAAGTAGTATCCGGCAAAACGCGCACCTATTCTGCCGTTATTATCATCTTCGAAAGTATCCAGTGTGCCGGGCTCTGCCAGTACGTTAAGAACTGCCGAGGCATAAGCTTTATCTTGCGCAGCACCACCGGAGGTATAAACCCTTAGATCAGGCGTAGGATTATCCCAAGGCGTAATCGCTTGTGCTGTTTGTGTACCGGCCAGCAAAGATACCGCAACAGCCAGTGTTTTTAATTGCATTGATTTATTCATTGTAAAATCTCCACTACATTCCGTATGAGGGTGACTCCGAGCTATCCATGGAATCACCCGATAAATTTAAGCCGCTACAACTTTAGCGCCGCGACGAGTAAATCCCAGCATTCCAAGCAACGCTGAACCGAATAGCCAAACAGCAGCAGGAACAGGTACTTCACTAACACCTTGGTAAGTCAAAATATTGTTAGCACTCAAAGTAAAAGCACCCAGTTGAATAATGCTGTTGTCTAGATCATCCAACTCGGCATTGCTAATCCAATAGAAGTTTGCAGACTGAGGTCCTTTAAATGTTGGAGCACCCGGTCCATTACCAACTGTACCCAAACTTGAAAGGTACTTTTCATAAAACGATGTACCATCAATTGAGTTTATTGAAGCTATTGACGCTCCGTTAGCAGCTGCAGGAGCATTGAGTCTATTAGTCCAAGCACCGACCTTACCGGTAGAATCTGCTTCAGCAACAATATTGGAAGCACCTTGCTGAATAAGTTGATCAGGTCCAGTTGCCGTACTTAAAATTCCCCACTGTGCGTTATTAGGATCACTGTAATATGAGCCATAGGTGCCAGCGCCGCTTTTATCAATATTTATTCCTGTATCGCCATCCCTTTGGTAACTAGCCACGACCGACCATTTAAAATCGGCTGTATGCGAAGCAAACCCAGAAAACAACGAGCCACCTAGCGCACCTAGATCCCAAGACAGCCCGGCTGCGACACCTTCAGTGCCGTTTTGAAATGAGGCATAGTTAAGACCAGTGTGGCCAACAGCCAAATCCAACACAAACGTTTGTTTGGTAACCGTATCGTCAATTTGAAATGCCACTGATGACGGTGCGCCTGGAGTAGTTCCATCAATCCATGCCGCCGACGCACTGCCCGCCGCTAACGTCAGCGCTACCGCCGCTGCTAATTTATTTAAATTTTTCATAATAAACACCCTAAAGAACAACAATCGAAGAAGAAGAATGCAGAGACCGGTTAATGATTACCTGCTTAACTTGTAAAGCAGAATCCAGGCCAAAACATAACCTATTGTTTTAATTGGCCATATAAAAAATAACTGGGGCAAGACTGCTGGAATAACAGCAATAACTGCTGAATTGATGCTGGAATAACAGCAATTTGTCGTTTGTTTTGGCTGGTTTTATTTGGGGCAAAGGCGTTTTAAATATCTAACTTACCGACAAGGCGGCAAGCTTTAGAGAGCGATACCAGCATCGTTGGTTAAGCGAAGCTGATACATGATCGAACTCAGGGGGCTCCCATTCATGGTTCGACAAAGCTCACCACGAACGGGAAAATTTACAGCGAAATAACGAATTTTTGGGGCAACGCTACGCGCGCTAACCCGCTCAATTTATCGATAAAGATTGAGATAAGGCTTGAATAACAGCTTGTCTTTTAATTTTGTTTCAGTAGGTAATTCTTGATAAAACGCCCAACCGTCACGGTCATTGGCATCAACCACGCCATCATTATTTAAATCGAGTGCAACCAATGGCGTTTTCGGCACAGTGCCGGTGTAAGCATATTTTGGTTGTCCGTTGTAACCTTCCCAAATGTTTCTAACGTGGGTGTAATGACCATATTTGGCTAGCGCATTAGAGGCTTGCACGCTGCGGTGCCCAGTTGCACACAATACGTATATCGGTTGATCTTTGTCAGGTAAAACGGATTCAACGTAATCGACAAAGCTTTGGATAGATAAGGCGCCGTCTTTGCCATCTATCGCTAAAAAGCCGACTTCAGGATCGACAGAAATGTCATAACCAATGTAGTCGGTTGAATCGTTAATCTCGGACGGGCTTCCGCTAACGTGTGGAAACGGAATGCTATAAGCGCCGGGCGGATGACCAGCGACATATTCTTCTACCCGACGCACATCAAGAATAACGGCTTTTTTGGCCTCACGGTGCTCGCCGTGTTTATCATGATCGTCTGATTTATTAGGGCTAACATCCAACCACGCTTTGGCGGCGCTAATCTCTGATTGATATAAAACCGGGTAACCGTAACGATTGCCAGTGCTTTCATCAGCCATGGCCGGCGACAACGCTAAAGCGCCGATAGTGAGT
>Ga0208628_1000866_pt1 | contig 12387 bp, 8 predicted proteins | sample LakWasMet16_LOW5_2_FD_183864 | JGI IMG/M metagenome (GOLD analysis project Ga0208628, IMG submission 183864) | Freshwater sediment methanotrophic microbial communities from Lake Washington under simulated oxygen tension - Sediment Metagenome... | ecosystem: Environmental > Aquatic > Freshwater >... | reverse complement strand
TTTCCATGCCTTTCGGGACGGCAATCGGCAATGAAAAATCGCCGCGGCCTATGCAGTTAAGACGCTCATACAGTTCATCAACCGATGAGCCCAGTGTGGTATATAAAGCCAGGTAAGCACGCCACAACATGAACATCAACAGCAAACCGGAAGCAACGAGCGCCATGCGCACAAGCATGGCTGTGTGCTCGGCAATGCGGACGGTATTCAAGGTACGCCGGTCCATCAGATGGTAGAACTCGTCGATCGGCCGCATGATATCCGCCTTGGCCTGATGATAGACCGCATCGTTCACCATTTGGCTTGCCTTGAGGCGATTGGCGTCAGTGGGTATGGCTGTCGATTCGATCAGCTTCATTGCTGCAAATTCTACACGAGTGAGCCCATCCGAATTAGCCTTGGCTGTTGCGAGCTTGGCAAGCTCTTGCTCGGTAAAACCGGCTTGCCGCATCAGATCCAGCAAAGCCATCTTTTGTCCGCTGTCCGGCCGCGGCCGCTGATCATCAGCCAGTGTCAGATCCCAATAAATATCGTGATAGTTGGCCGGGCGGGACATCTTGCCATCGCGGATATCGAGAATTTCCTGGAAGTGTTGTTTATAAATGGGGTTGGCGGTAATCACATAACTGTGCACCATATGGGTGAGATCATCTGATGACTGGCGCAACTCGTCAGCCAACAAGTGAGATTGAAGCCGCAGTTTATTGGCACGATCGATCTGCTTTTCCGAATGGACGTATATGCCAAATAGAATGGCGAAAACGACAAACATTCCCAACGCCAACCAGAGGCTGAGCGAAAATCGAGATACGTTATTTGGAGGCACCATCATATTTTTCCTTTTCGTTCTTCTTGAACCGCCATAAGGAAATCTCTATTAATTGCAAATTAAGCTATCGTGATGAGAAGGTATTAAATTTCCTGCTTTTTAAAGTCCCGGCATTTTACGATCAATTTTTGTTTCAGTGAATTAACCATGACTGCCTGTCATTGTTAAACTCAAACTTATTTCCTTAGATCCCGCTTCTGCGTGCTTATGCTTATGCTTATGCTTATGCTTATGCTTATGCTTATGCTTATGCTTATGCCTCCGCCCCGGCAGAAAAAGCCCACATTTCAACGGTACATTCTTGAATAAGACAAACGCCTAAACTACGCCTCTAACAAAGACAAGACAATAATTTGTTCGCCGCATTATTATCGGCTGCGGCGAGGATAATGCCCATTAAAGAAACCGAGCATGTCGTTGCCATGCCACATAGACTTGCTTTTTGCATGGCGCTAAACTCTACTCGATATTGTATCTATATATACATTAGCCATTCAAGATTTTGTTTTAGAATGGTTTATGCTTATCTTACCTGATAGGTTGTACACGCATTGGTACACATTTTTTGCGCGCTTGTATGGTACTCAATGCTACTGCTTGAGACAATAGCACAAAAAAACCGGTATTATCCCAGACTACAGCAGAATAATGTTGGCAAATATTCCTGCGGTCACCTACTTCTCAATGGATGACCGACGCATAAAACTCTATCAAAACTATAAACATGTTCTAGTGGGGCTTCCAGGCAACGCCCAATAAGTCGATTGTGAAACTCTTTGCCACCATTCTCGACTTCTATTCGTGAATTACATAAAGGACAAATTGACGAATAACTAACTACTCTAAATTTACGTATTACTTTGCCTGTTGTTTCGGATATTTTATTTGTAGATATATATTCAACTTGAGCATTAGTATTATCGCTTGGCTGTAACAATATTGGAGCTTGAATAATTCGATTTATTAAGCATAAGTATAATTGCCTTATAGGCAGAATAATAAAAGAACTAATACCAAGTATGCCGAAGAGTGCTCTAACGATTTCTAGCCCCCCATTTGTCGAATACATAAAAACGAGTATAAAAAGCAAATATAGACACATAACTGTAATTAAAGCAATAAACAATAAAGCAACTAATATCTTTTTACGCCATTCAGAAAGCTCGAAATTGTTTATCCACTTAAATAGAAAAGGTAAGTTTGTAATGGATTCTAGATAATACTTAATTTCGCCTGCTTTAGGTTTTTCTGATGAAAAATTAATTTCATTAAAATCAAGTGTCACAGGAGTAATAAAATGTTCTGTGTAATTGCCTGAGCCATTACCCGTACTTGCTCCAAAATCATAGCTAGGAATAGCTGTTAAGCCATTTTCAATAGAAATTTGTTTCAACATCTCATTATGTTTAGGCAAATTCTCATGTAAATCAGTTAAATATCGGTTTACATTTCGTTTATCAGAATCTTCAAAAGAATTTTTATCTGTAATTGCATGAAAGATGTGGAAGGCAGTATACCGGCATTCTATACCTGATTTCCCTTTACCCAAATCATCTACAGTGCTTATCGATATTGCTTTAAGTGCTTTATATCTAAGTGTTTTCGCATCCCTACCTGAGTAAATTTCTATAAACTTCAGTGCGCATAGAGCTGCATCTTTTAATTGTTTTGAATCCATTTGAACGCCTTCATAAACCGGTTTATTCCTGTTTGACTCTGAAATTATAGCCCGAAAACTGATTCAATGCCCTCCGAGCACAACAATATCGTTGTGTGAAATAAGCCCAAATATATAGAGGCAACATATGAACTATGAAATCAAAAATAAGGCAAATGAGTTTGAGCTTTGTTACGGGATACTGGATGGTGAAATTATCCATATTAGTGAAGTTAAAAGTGGCATTTTACAAAATTGCCTATGCCCAAAATGCGGAAGCATTCTTATAGCTAAAAAAGGCGATATTAGAAAACATCATTTCGCGCATTATAACTACGAAGACTGTCAGGGCGCACAAGAAACAGCACTTCATCTATTAGCAAAGGAAATTATTTTTCAAGAAAAATGCGTCTGTTTACCAATTAGACAAAATGATGAACTCAGTAACTTAAAAGTATTTGAGAATGTAAATCTAGAAGTGCGTGAGTTGGGGTTGATATTTGATGCTGTTGGGTATGGAGTAGAGGAACAGCTAGCTATTGAAATAAAAGTTACACACGAAATAGATGATCGCAAAAGGGAAATAGTGCTCAACCATGGCATTCAGATGATTGAAATTGATCTTAAAGATTATTTGTCTGTTCAAATGAATAAAGATGAACTAAAGGATGCGGTTATTAATACAGCTCCAAGATACTGGATAAGCCAATTACAAACAACTAACCAAGAACAGCAAGAGGAAATAAATATGATAAACAAAGCGTATGTTGCAGGCTTTAAACTAGCTAGTGGATATTCACGTAAAAATAATTGTAATTTTGAAAGTAATAAAATTTTTATTTTGCAACAAGTGGAAAACAAATCAAGCACAAATTATCAAATTTCCGCATGTGGTGGATACGAAATTCTTCAACTCGATGTTCTTGATAAACCAAACTTAATTGAGAAACTTTCAAATTTCACATTTCCAGTCGAAGCCAGATTAACAGTTGAAACTGCATTTCAAAAAAACAAGTGCATGCCGGTTGTAACTGACGTTAATTTAATTTAATACGCTTCAATCATGTCCGCCTCAGTTATATCTGAGGCGAACTTTTTGGATGTTCCACTTCAACACCATGGGATGCTACAAAAAATGTTAAACCGAAACTTTGCGCTCTGTCAGTCGAAGTCATCTTAAAAACCAGTCGCCGGCTGTATGGGGCTCGATTAATAGAAAATATATGGAATAGGGTAAATAGTGCGGGGTAAATTTAACGACTAAGCTAACTGACTGGTAGCAATGGTGTTGGAATTACTATTCGGTGCAGCGCTTGATTATATAGCAATATATATTTGCTGGGCATATGCCAATTGATCGTTCTGAATAAAATTGAAAAAACCGCGTTCGATATCTACTGCTCTGTATCTACCACCGTAGTATCTATTATTAATCGCTAGGCACTCTTCGCACCATGCGTAGTAGGCGGCACAGTTATTACGTGTAACTCCTATTTGGGTGGTAATGGTAAGGCCATGCAATGCCTTTTGCCCAGGCAAATTACGAAGCCTTGCAAGCAGCAGATCAAGTACGCAGTAATTTCCTGGATCTATAAAGGCGATAATTTTTGACACGAAAGAAATGCCTGAAAACTGTGGCATTCTAAGCTGCTTGACGCTTTGCAAAGTAGGAATGTTGCCGTTTGCCACCAAAGCTTGAAACTGCTGTATTTGTTGATTTGTAACGCCATTCAGGAATTTATTGGTGCGATGCGTCTGATAACCAGCATTCGCATTGCCCCAGTAAACTACATTGGCAAGACCATACTTTACCTGTTGAGCACAAGCCGAAAGAAGCATGTTGTTTATGGTTGCCTCTAAGACGGTCATATCCCTAGCGGTCATTGGTGTACCATTGATAAAATCAAAATAATCCGGCGGAAAGGCGTAGTGATTAATTGATGTTTCAAGGTCGTTTACTTGTTGAGTCGTTAGTGTCACTCAATTCTCCTTGATGCATAAAAAGTTATTATCTGAGTAGGCATATCTTAGACACTGGCAAATATATATGGCAATTCTTCGTGACTGCCCTATAGTTCTAAGCTGGGTAGCAAGTGTTTTTGTCTTGATAACCAGATATGGATAATAACAATGCCAGAATTTTCTGATGACTTATCCAAGTAATTCAATGACTGTCTAGTTTGACTCTAATATCGCTATTTAGAAGATTTGGTTGATAGGCAGCAAAAAGGGGCGAACGAGGCTTGTCCGACGCCTGGCCATCCAGTTCTGTAGCGTCTTGCAGTTTTGCTCAGGAGGACAGGCATCAGACAACCTTTAACAATAATAAGCCTGTCAATGTCATATTAAATTTAGATTTTTTACATTAAATTCATGAGAATTTCTTATTAATCGCTTTTGATATGAAACTTTATTACTTAAGGACAACAAGTGCCGAGAAACAGCCGCGGCCGAACTGATGTATATAGAAAAACAGTACAATTGTCAGTTTTCAGGTGCAGCCATTAAATCAGGTATGGTCAAGGTTGTATTATTTCTGATCGCGTAATCAAAAAGATCAATAAGCCGACCCCGTTCTGCATCTCTTCTATCTGGTATTGGACATAATTGAATGCGTAGATGAAATAAATATAAGAATGGATTGGTAATGCCCCCCCCGATCCGGATATCATGATTATCTATCGGTGATTCAATGTGTTGATGTGGTGTAGGATGTATAAGTAAAGTATCAACAATACTTTTGAGATCATCTTCCGTCATTTTTTCAATCGCAGCTGTTCTTAATTCTTGCATACTCAAAAATAACTGGTTAGGAAAACAGAAATAGCCGCCATCCATATCATGTGTCCACATTAGATTTGTATTGGGAGAATGTATCAATCTGACCGCGAATTTATCTGCGCTCTCAATCGCATATTCATATAAGGTTTTAACGGCTTCGGAAGAATTGATGGTTGCCGACAAAACATTACCATTCATACTAGGAGCAGGCGGGTAATTTTCAGTATCCCAAAATAGTTTTAAACTGTTCCCATATTGGAGTAACCATTTTTTTTTATCCTTTGTACTTGATGGAGAAAATCCAAGTCTTATCACTTCCTGGAGGAGATAGGCACGGATAATTTTATTATCCATGTTTTGCCTCCTTTAAATAGGTCAAAACTTTTTTCAAATTGCTCACATAACTAAATGCGGCTGTTTTTTCAGACTCTACAAGGTCTTCCATAAATTTTAAATCAGCCTCAATTTCTTCGACCTTCAAAGATTTTGAAATATCATCTTCTAAAATAAACACCTTAAATAGCTGCCTTAATTGCGTCCAATGAATTAAGTATTTGGCTAAATTATTTCTCGGAATCCACCAAATAAGTTGTTTATCCAAAAAAGTGTCCCTACGAATATTAAGCTCTGCTAGTTGTTCAATCGTAAAATCGCCGACCAAATCAACTGAATAAATGTCGACGGATTTGTCGGCCAGAATTTCCAGCATTTTTAACAACGGTGAGTAACCCTCACCGCCTTCCACAATACAATGCCGCCATACTTGATATTCATAGGTATTTGACTTGGCTTCTAAGTAGGCGTGTACCGCGTCAAAGTTTGCTTTGTTTTCATAAGCAACAATAATGCGGTCTTCTCTTTGTCCTGATAAAAGCGCACTAGCGATTGCATCGAGAATTTCTGTGACATTAAGCTCGATGGGTTCTTCTATCGCATTCAACAGCGATTGTTGCCATCCGGCAACTTCTGTATTTATATCCAATCCTGATACCCCCATCCCTTGCTGAAGGGCATACTTTTTTAGCAGCGCTATTTCAGGATCGTCGGATATTGTGTCATCAAAAGAGTTTTTGATGACAGGATTAATAAACGCCTCCCATTGACTCTCGTTTTTCTGTTGCTTAAGAATTAGCCAATTTCCAAATACCGCATTTAATGCTGTTTCAGCATCACCAGGTAATGAGATATAAGATGTCTCAAGCATTTTGTGTTTCGAAACATATTTTAAAAGATCGTATTTCGGTCTTTTACTGTAAGAAAAAAAGTCCCTATTAACACTTTCAACCGAATTAATTAAAACTTCCTTACGATTAATGTTGCGCTTTTGTTGGGATATAAAATGATCCAGTAATCTCAGTGCCTGTCGCGGGATACCGCCAGAAAATGCCGCCAGGATTGGAATTTCAAGTTGATAAGATTGTGCATAAACACCTAATCGTTTACTGAGCATTTCTTCAATCCACTGCTGACTTGATGAAGTCAAAACAACTTTTTCCAGATGTTTTGTCCACGGGTCATCAGTAAACAGATGTACTGCATTGACTTCGAAAAGAGTCTTAAAGAATGCAAGTGCTGTAAGAGGAGCGGATAAACCGAAATACTCTGGAGAACAAGGTTGAAATTTGTCAACTCCTGCCGCAAGAAACATCAGTGGACGCCCTAGTTTTTCTCCAATAGCAACCACAACCGATCGAAACAGGCTTGGCAAATGATCAAGCAGCGGCTCCAACATTACTTTGAATTTCCGATGCTTTTCCAATGCTGCTGGTGAAAATTTCTCTAATAAAACCTGCGGAACCGATTCGTTCAATTCTTCCGCCGTTGTTCCAAATATTTCTTTAAGATCAGGAAGGTTCGAAACCAAAACGGAAAAATATTCACCTGCCGAAAAACGCACGATTTCGGAAAAAATAATAATCCACGCATCAAGTGGCGACAGATTCAGATCGTTTCGATCAAAATGAAAGATAATGTCGGGGCTTTTTCCCGATAAACGGAAAGCTTGTTCAATTGCGGTAGTCTTGCCGCATCCTATTTGACCGCCAAACAATACCGCTTGCTTTTCATCCTGTATCCAATCAACTAAACGGCGCTCACAACGGCAATCACTTTCAACGTAAAGGAGCTCGAATTCTTCTGTGCTGGAGAGAGCTATACCCTCATCCAAATTCATCCCATATTTATTGCGTTTCATCGGCTCCACGCCCTTGCTTACGCATATTTTCTACGGCACGGATAAAATCCGGCTCATCAGCTTGTTGTTGCCATTCACTCCAAAAATCTATGGTTGCACTCAAGGGTTTTTCGGTAGGCACGTTAATCTTTACCCGACTTGGCAAAAGCACGGCATCACCGACCACAAGCGCCTCACCAATATCCATAACCGGCAAAACATCCAACAGGCTTTCTAGGCTTTCCGGCATCAGCTTCTTCACTGTTGCTTGATCGTTACCATTAGTAAGCCGCAGGGCTATCACATTATTGCATTGGCTTAATACTGTCGTACTCACATCGGAAGGCCGCTGACTTACAATAAATAAAGCCACACCATATTTTCTACCTTCTTTAGCGATTTTTTCAAAGGCTTCAATGGCTCGCAACTCGATCGGATTCTGACCCTCTTTTTTGGGAATATAAAGATGAGCCTCATCGCAAACTAACGCCAAAGGCCTACGTTTCTCATGGTCTGTCCAAAATTGAACCTGATAAATAACTCTTGCAACCAAACCGACGATTACCGGCAATATGTCAGAAGGTACTTCTGAAAAATCAATTACTTTGATTTGTGATTTCTTTGCTTTATAGTCCATTAAGTTATTTACCATCTTTGCCATAGAATCATATTGATGCTCACTATCCGGCGCACCAAAAAGAAACCCATAGCGTTTATCGGTCAGTTTACTTCTAATGCGTGTCAGCAATCGACTGAACTGGCCGAAGAACTTTCCTTGTTTGAGTCCTCGTGAGCCTTGTTCCATGTCTTCATTAAGATCAGTTAACGTACTAATAACCTTTTCAATTGAAAAAGGGATAGGACTATCAAGGGTAAAAGATGCTAATACTTGTTGTTTATTCAATTTGGAAAGAGTGGTCTTCTTCTCGTCGATAACAGCATCCTGGAAAGCCATCACTTGATTGTGAGCACTGAATTCTGATCGATCGATAAACATTGCCTGCATTTCCTCTGCATTCAGAAGCCAATAGGGCAGATAAAGCAGCTCATCGGAAGATTTACCAAGCTCTTCCGGTCCCGGTATTCTTAAATGCCGCGCATAACTGAGATTGCGGTATTCTCCGTGCAAATCAAAAACTATGAGGTTCGATGTAGGCAGCTTTGCAGCTTGTTCAAGAATGGCAGCTACCGTCCATGATTTACCTGCCCCTGTACTCCCTAACAGCGCAGCATGGCGCTGGAAGAATCTATTTCCATCAAGATATGCCGTTGCTGTGTCATCCAATGTGTATTTTCCCAGCGCAAGCGAATGCTCTTTATCGCCGGATGTAACTAGAATATTCATAAAGGATTCAAGCTGCTGTTCGCAAAGAACGTAACATCTTGATTCTATATCAGGCACTTGAACCAGAGATCGCGAAAATACGGGTTGCTGCTTAATGGCGTCCCAACGAGCCGTGCCGACTAAAGTCAGCTTAACGGAATTTATGACATCTTCCCTATCTCCTTCAAGCTCAGTTTCCTCAATATCTGTTTCTGCCGATTCACTTTGGTTAGTCGAAATGGCTACGAATTTAATCACTTTATCAATAAATCCTATAAGCCAAGTCTCAACGCCGGAAGCGACTTGTAAGGCCACCAATTGCCCAACTTTGGCTTTGCGCAAGTTTCCATCGGTTTTTACATGAATCGATACTTTACGAGTATCCACTTCCCTGACGGTTCCAATCAGCAGTGAATCATCTTTGAATTCAAAAAGAGCCATATTAATTTCCCATTATTTCTGTTGCGAACATGTCAAAGCGCCAAAGCGCTTTATCTTGTAGATAAAGCCAATTTGAATATTTTCGATTAAAAATTTTGGTTGTATCATCATCCTGATGCTTACAGACTAGCCAAGCGCTGTCGCTATTATTCAATAAATCTTGAATTCTATCATTCAAGTCTCTGGTAATGATAAGTGCGGGCGCTGCTTGATTTCTAAGTTTGTCACCAATTGCGTTGTACACTAAATGCGAGTCATTAAAACCAAAGCCGAGAAACAAAAATGCATTATGGTTTCTAACTGCTTTATCGTATTCACTCAAAAGCGTATCTCGATTGTCATGAAGACGCTGGTACTTCGACATACCCGGTGTAATCATCACTCTCTCGTATTTTGAGCGATCCCATACCCAGGCATCAGACTCTACGCATTCATTATTAATAAGGAAGGTATTAAGCGATCCATGGACTTTATACAAACGGATATGTTTTCTAATTCGGGTAACGCTTTGCGTTTTTCTGCCTGTGGAAATTTTTTCTGCATAAGTCATCTGACGTTCGGCTTGTATCCAATCGAGTTTTCGAATGAATCCTCCCCAAAACCCAGTGGAGTAGGGTATCTCCGCCCGAGAAAAAGCATATTCAGCTAACAGGTCGTAGTTCGGGGTTGCTACATGCAGAGTCCGGTCTGTTTCGGGAAGTCGTTCAACTAAGCGTTGAATTATGCCTATCGCTGACCATATTTTTGTGCCATTTAAAATGTCTAAGGAATTCTTATGGTCGATTCTAGCGACATGGTTTGCCGTCTTATCAATAATTGCTTTTAGCAAAAGCTCATCTTGCACAGCGTTCATTGCCGCTTCAAAATCATGATTAGCTTGAAGGACTTCAACAACTCTTTGCCATTCCTCTTGTTGTTGCGGAGTAAGATCGCTGCAATTTGGAATTTTATCTTTGAGCTCAGCTTCCAATGCACCCATGCCAAAATCCAGGTCAACGGCACATGAAGTTCCGGTAGCAAAAAGAATGAATGGCTTATCGTCGAAAAAACTTTGAAGTGCTTTATAAGCTATATCTTTCGTTAAAACGGGTTTATCCATAAGAATTTAATCCCTAGCCCTACATCATTGATGAATATAAATTTAATAACTGTTGTACGAAAACATCTCTTGAATAGTAAATTCAACGACCAACCGCTTTGTGACATTTGCAATTAGCAAACATTTTACCTCGAAAGATAGTCGCATAATACGGCTTCTATCTCCAAGTTTATTTAGATGGGACAATAAATTGGCGGGGCTCAATTGTTTGCATTGCATGCATAATAAAGTGAAAACCTTACAATATTACTTACCAGGAGGAGCCAGGTGTCGAAATGCGCCTTTGTAGAGCTTGAGCCGTATGCAGGGAAACTTGCATGCACGACTCTTAGGGAGAAGACGGCGCAGTAATGCGCTATCTCTACCTGACAGTTTTACATTCAGTAGGAGGGATGCCCTTGATCAACACAATGCTTCTTATACGACCTATTCGCGTTAAGCTGTTGTACCCGGGCAATATCCGCTTTATGCGCTGAAACCTTTAATCCGCCTCGACCTGACACACGTCGACCGTAATGTACCCCAGCCGTTTCTTCACTTGCATGGCCCATCAGAGCCGCTATGGCCGCCCTGCTTAAGCCATTTTTCTTGGCATCAGCGGAAAATTGGTGTCTGGCCGAGTAAAGACTAATAAATTTTGCCTGCCGTGGCCACAGCTTGCGATTCGCTTGATACAGGCAATCACGGCAATTACGATAAAATTTCTTAAATCCTTTGCCTCCAAGACTGTTCATTTCGTTTTTGCCCACAGCAGATGCCACATTCGCTAAGTGTAGGCGAATTGTTTCTAGCTCAATTAGTGACATGTTGGATAAGCACAGTGTCCTCGTTTCACCATGACTACGGCCATTCGTGGTTTTAGCATTCATAACATGTAGCTCTCTAACCAGTAGCTCACTACTACCGTCGCTATTTATGACGAGCTGCGCAGATTCCCATTCCGTTGGACGCAGACCCGTCCACATCCCTGATAGTAACCAAGCGAGTGTCGCTTTGCCGTGCCGAATAGTGTGATTATCTAAATAATAGCTAACCAGTTTTTCAATCTCCAACTCCGAAATCTTCTTTTTCTTTTTAGCGGATGTATGAAGAGCGTATCGATTGCACTTACTAGAATCAGTATTCATTAACAATTCTAAGGCGCTTTGAAGATCTGTTGATGTAGAAGTATTTCCCAGTACACAGTCTTCAAAATAGAAAATCATTGCTGAACGATATTGCCTCCAGGTCGCCCGAGAAAGAAAGGGCTGCGTATTAACCAGCCAAATGACGGCTTCATTCATCGATAGTCGGTTATTGCCACTCACCTGCACTGCTCGATTAATAAGCTGAACAGCTCTGGCCGTATATTCTAATTCTGTTTTATTTGTCCTCATTAAGACCTTCCCCCCATGTTACTGCGTTTTTCTTAATAAATAACACCAGCAAATTACCCATTCAAAACGTTGCTGTAATGCCTAAATGGGCTTCAAATGATGGTGATTGAGACAGTTTGAAACTGTTTGAAACTGTTTTAAATAATGTTGAACAGTCTGAAACAGCCTCAAACTGTTTCGGTATGAATAATTTTTTGTAAAAATTATTATTTTTGAATAAAATCATAGCATAATCATGGTATAATTAAACAATAATAAGAAATATTTTTTTGGGGGTTCCGTGACTCATCAGCAAGCACTTGATTCAACTTCGCTCAATGCGCTATTACAAAACGGACCAACCCAGCCACGGCGCATTCAAAGTGTTGCTGTGCACTTGGACGCTATTTTGCAGGCACGCGCACTCGGTCACACTTGGGATGCAATTGCTGAGGCTCTTAGCATGCAGCGTCCCACACTTATAAATTCCGTGAAGACTCTTATGCATAGAGCAAACTCACACCCAGCTGAAACGCTAATAAAGCAGTCCCCCATACTACCTTCCTTGAACAAAAGGAAAGAGCAATTCAAGACGTCCATATCAAAGACATCTATGTTAAACAGCGCAATTCCTATCCAAACGTCAAACCAATCCTCAACAGAGACATTAGCTTCTGGAATCGTTGCCCTTGGAAGAGCAACACCCGATAAATTTAACATCTGAATAA
>Ga0208628_1000865_pt1 | contig 12402 bp, 14 predicted proteins | sample LakWasMet16_LOW5_2_FD_183864 | JGI IMG/M metagenome (GOLD analysis project Ga0208628, IMG submission 183864) | Freshwater sediment methanotrophic microbial communities from Lake Washington under simulated oxygen tension - Sediment Metagenome... | ecosystem: Environmental > Aquatic > Freshwater >... | reverse complement strand
CATCGAACAAGGAATTACATATTATCAGCGGTGGAATCCGTCAGGCCATTTTGCCGCTTGCAAAATGTTTAGGTTTGGCGGAGGCGCAGGTTCATGCCGTCGATATTTATTTCAATGAGGACGGCAGTTATCGCGACTATAATCGCGACTCGCCATTAGCCAGATCAGGCGGAAAAGCCGAGATTTGCAGGCGGTTGCTTAAGACGCAAGGTCCGCTGGTCATGATAGGCGATGGCAAGACGGACATGGAAGCCAAGCAGGCCGGAGCGGTTGTGATCGGTTTTGGCGGTGTGGTCGATAGAGCGGTTGTCCATGAGCAAGCCGATTTTTATAGCGCTGAACCGAGCCTGGTTTCCATACTGGCGCATATTTTATAAGTTTGAAAAGATAGGCAGCAGGCAGGCTGCGTATCGACTGATTGATTTAACCGTATTTAAGAGAGAGATAATGGCTGGGCATAGTAAATGGGCTAATATCAAACACCGCAAGGCAGGACAGGATGCTAAGCGTGGCAAGATTTTTACTAAAATACTTCGGGAAATTACCGTAGCGGTAAAAACCAGTGGACCCGATGCATCAAGCAACCCGTCCTTGCGCACTGCGGTGGATAAGGCTTTGGGCGCAAATATGCGCCGCGATACCATTGATACCGCAATCAAAAAAGCATCCGGCGCATTGGAAGGCGTTAATTACGAAGTTGTTCGATATGAAGGCTACGGACCCGGCGGTACAGCCGTTATGGTTGATTGTCTGACCGATAACCGTAACCGAACTGTTGGCGAAGTGCGCCATGCTTTTTCTAAAGCGGGCGGCAACCTGGGCACAGACGGTTCTGTCGCCTATATGTTCAGCAAGATCGGCATTCTCAGTTACGCGCCTTCCGTTGACGAAGATGCACTGATGGAGGCTGCGTTGGAAGCCGGAGCGGAAGACGTTACCACTCATGACGACGGCTCAGTCGATGTGATAACCACGCCGGAATATTATCTGGAAGTAAAAGATGCTTTGGTTGCGGCAGGTTTTGCGCCGGATAATGCCGAAATTACCATGCAGGCGGCAACGATGGCTGAGCTGGATGCTGACGATGCGGAAAAAATGATGCGCTTGATAGACCGGTTGGAAGATCTGGACGACGTGCAAAATGTCTATTCCAATGCGGATATCAGCGACGAAATTATGGAAGGAATTAATTGATAGTTGACTGTAGCTGATGCGTATTTTAGGAATAGACCCCGGCTCAAGAATAACCGGTTACGGCATTATCGAAGACTCGGCGCAAGGGTATAAATATATAGCCAGCGGCAGCATTCGGATTAAAGCCGATTATTTTCCTGATCGGCTCAAGCAAATCTTTGACGGTATTTTAGAAGTTGTCGATCGCTATCAGCCTGAGCAAATGGCCATAGAACAAGTGTTTATGCATAAAAATGCCGACTCTGCGCTTAAACTGGGGCAGGCGCGCGGCGCGGCAATTTGTGCGTTTCAGACCACTGGCTTTCCGGTGTTTGAATATGCGGCCAGACAAGTTAAACAGGCCGTAGCCGGAAAAGGCAGCGCCGAAAAAATTCAGGTTCAGCACATGGTGAAAATTCTGCTCAATATTCAAGGCGAGTTACAAATCGATGCCAGCGACGCACTAGGCATCAGTATTTGTCATGCCCATTATCAGCAAACTGCACAGCGGTTGCGTCAGGGTTTATTGCGATGATTGGATTTCTGCGCGGCAAACTGGCGTTTAAAGCGCCGCCGCTGTTGATACTTGATGTGAACGGTGTCGGCTATGAAGTCGAAGCGCCGATGACGACTTTTTATAATCTGCCGGCCATCGGTACCGAGGTCATACTGCATACCCACTTGGTTGTTCGCGAAGACGCCCATATTTTATTCGGGTTCTCAACTGAAGCGGACCGCTCGATGTTCAGGACCCTGATTAAGGTCAATGGAGTCGGCCCGAAGCTGGCTTTGACGATTTTATCGGGGCAGAGTGCCGAAGAATTTCATCGTTGCATCCATAATAACGATACGCAGGCCTTAGTGCGATTGCCGGGAGTCGGCAAAAAGACGGCTGAGCGCCTGATTATAGAAATGCGCGACAGGCTGCCGGATTTGGGCGATTCAGCCGGTTCAGCACTGCTCAGTGTGGATCAATCTCCGCGGGTTAACAATCCGAAACAGGAAGCTATCAGCGCTTTGTGCTCGTTGGGCTATAAACCGTTGGACGCCAGTAAAATGGTGCAAAATATCAGTGTCGAGGGTAAAAGCTGTGAAGACATTATCCGCTTGGCGCTACAAGGTACAATAAGATGATTGAAAGTGATCGCATGGTGACGGCTCACAGTCATGTCGATGAAGAGCGGCAAGATCGGGCTATCCGGCCCAAATGCCTGGCCGATTATATCGGACAGAAGGAATTGCGCGAGCAAATGGAGATTTTTATCCAGGCGGCAACAGCTCGGCAGGAAGCATTGGATCATGTGCTGATTTTTGGTCCTCCAGGCTTAGGCAAAACGACGTTGGCTAATATCATAGCGGCGGAAATGTGTGTTAAAATTCGCCAAACATCCGGTCCTGTGCTTGATAAGGCAGGCGATCTTGCGGCATTGTTAACCAATCTTGAACCCCATGATGTGCTTTTTATAGATGAAATACATCGGTTAAGTCCGGCTGTTGAAGAGATTTTATATCCTGCCATGGAAGATTATCAGATAGATCTTATGATCGGCGAAGGCCCCGCCGCACGCTCCATCAAACTGGATTTGCCGCCTTTTACATTGGTTGGCGCCACTACCCGAGCAGGTTTGCTGACCTCGCCGTTGCGCGATCGCTTTGGCATTGTACAACGCCTAGAGTTTTACTCGGTTAGCGACTTGGCAACTATCGTGATGCGTTCAGCCAGCGTGCTCGGTATCGCAATGGAACCGCGTGGCGCTGCCGAGATAGCCCGCCGCTCTCGAGGTACCCCCCGAATTGCCAATAGATTGTTGCGTCGAGTGCGGGATTTTGCCGAAGTAAAAGGCAATGGCACGATTACTGAAGAACTGGCTTTTCAGGCGCTGGAAATGTTGAAAGTGGACAGTAACGGTTTCGATTCATTGGATCGCAAACTGTTGTTGGCTATGATTGAGAGTTTTGCCGGTGGACCGGTAGGACTCGATACGCTGGCCGCTGCGATCAATGAAGAGCGGGGCACCATTGAAGATGTCGTGGAGCCGTATTTGCTGCAACAAGGCTTTATCATGCGCACGCCCCGTGGACGCGTAGTTACTCAGAATGCTTATTTGCATTTTGGCTTGCAGCCTCCAAAGCACTTGGGAATGACTGAGGATTTGTTTGAATAATCAAACTCAAAAATTTATTTGGCCGGTACGCGTTTATTACGAAGACACCGATGCCGGCGGGGTAGTGTTTTACGCCAACTATCTGAAGTTTTTCGAGCGGGCCAGAACCGAAATGCTTAGGGCAATGGGTTATGAACAGGATGAACTGATCGCTAACGAAGGCATTATTTTTGTAGTGCGTTCCGTACAGGTCGATTATCTGAGTTCCGCCCGATTTAATGAGCAATTACAAGTGAGTACGGAGGTAAGTCTTACTAAAAAAGCCAGTCTTACATTCGAGCAAGTGATTACGCGAGGTAACGATGTTTTATGCAAGGGCAGTGTTCGAGTTGCCTGTTTGGATGCACAAGGTATGCGTCCTAAAGCTATTCCTGAAAAATTATTAGAGCAATTAAAAGAATGAATACTGATTTATCGATTTTCCATTTAGTTACAGAAGCCAGCTTTGTTGTCCAATTCGTCATGATGATATTGCTAACCGCATCGGTGGCATCGTGGACATTTATTTTTACCAAACGTAAAGAATTGAACCGGGCGGTTGAAATCACCGATGAATTTGAAGAACAATTTTGGTCGGGCGTGGTATTGGCCGATCTTTATAGAAAATTGGCGGCAAAGGATTTTGAGCCGGAAGGCATAGAGAAAATATTTCTTGCCGGATATAAAGAATTTTCCCGGATGCGACAAGCCGGTAATGTGGAGCCCGGCGTGCAGGTGGAAAGCGCCCAGCGGGTTATGCGTATTGAATTATCACGCGAATTGGAACGCCTCGACGAGCATTTGGCGTTTCTGGCAACGGTTGGCTCGATCAGTCCTTACATCGGTCTATTCGGAACGGTCTGGGGTATCATGAATTCCTTCATGTCGCTGGGCAGTGCCAAGCAAGCGACTTTGGCGCAAGTCGCGCCGGGCATTGCCGAAGCATTGATTGCCACGGCCATCGGTCTGTTTGCCGCGATCCCCGCAGTTATTTCCTATAACCGTTTTTCTACTCGATTGGACAGGTTGACCGGCCGCTATGAGCTTTTTGTTGAAGAGTTCGTCGTATTGTTGCAAAGACAGGCACACCAAAAATGAGCGGACCAGAAATAAGCAGAAAAAATGGGCGCAGGAAGCCCATGGCGGAAATCAATGTAGTTCCCTATATTGACGTAACGTTGGTGTTGCTGATTATTTTCATGGTCACAACACCGATGTTGCAAACCGGCGTTCAAGTCGAACTTCCCCAAGCTGAATCCGCAACCGTAGAGTCGGAAGGCGATAATTTACCTGTTATCGTGTCAATCAATGAACAGAACCAATATTTTATTACCATTGATGATAAAGAGCCTGAGATGGTGCAGCCCGAAGAGGTGGAAAGCCGGGTGATGGAGGTATTGGGCAGAAAACCGAAAACCCAAGTGCTAATCGGCGCTTATAAGGGTATTGAATATGGCGTTGTGGTCACGCTGATGGCGGGATTGAAAAATGCCGGTGTGTCCAGTGTGGGTTTGATGACCAAGTCAGGCGAACAATAGATTTGATGGACAATAAAAAGAAATTTTCATGGCCGATCATTCTGGCCCTGGCTTTACATCTTACGATTTTAGGCTTGTTTGCCTTAAGCGCCTTATTTAAGCCTGATAAAACAGAATCGAGTGCAGCGCCGGAAATCATTCATGCTGAAATTATCGATGAAGCCAAAGTTAAAAATGCGGCTGAAGTTACAACTGAACCTGTAAAACAGAACGAAAATCCCGCTGAAGAGAAAATACAGCCGGAAACTCAAAAGAATCTGGAAAACGAGCAAGCTGCACAGCGGGCTGAAGCAGAAAAAGCCAAGGCAAAAGCTGAAGCGGCCGAGCTAGCCAAGGCCGAAGCAAAGCAAGCTGAAATCGCCAAGGCCAAAGCCGAAACTGCGAAAGCGGCCGCGGAACAAGCGGAAGCCAAAGCGGCGTCAGAGAAAGCTAAAGCCGAAGCCGCCGAGCAAGCCAAGGCCGAAGCAAAGCAAGCTGAAATCGCCAAGGCCAAAGCCGAAACTGCGAAAGCGGCTGCGGAACAAGCGGAAGCCAAAGCCGCGTCAGAGAAAGCTAAAGCGGAAGCCGCAGCACAAGCCAAGGCTGAAGCAAAGCAGGCCGAAATCGCCAAGGCGAAAGCTGAAGCAAAACAGGCTGAGATAGCGAAGGCCAAAGCCGAAGCCGCCGAGAAAGCCAAGGCCGAAGCAAAGCAAGCTGAAATCGCGAAGGCCAAAGCCGAAACTGCGAAAGCGGTCGCGGAACAAGCCGAAGCCGCCAAAGCCAAAGCCGCGGCAGAAAAAGCCAAAGCTGAAGCCGCCGCACAAGCCAAGGCGGAAGCAGAGCGGCTAGCCATGGCAAGGGCCAAAGCCGAGGCGGAACAGGCCGAAGCGGCAAGAATGGCGGCAGATCAGGCGAGAATGGATGCCGAACAAGATAAGCAGGCGATAAGCATGGCTGCCTCAGCGATTAAAAGAAAAGTAGCCAGTAGCTGGATCCGTCCGGTTTCCGCTGCCGAAGGTTTGAAATGTACAATTCAGGTTACATTGATGTCAGATGGTACAGTAATAGATGCAGTGGTTGTTACCAGTAGCGGAGATCAGGCTTTCGATCGTTCAGCAGAAAATGCGGTACACAAAGCATCGCCACTTCCGGTGCCTAAAGATAAAGAATTAGCTACAAGAGAATTTAAGTCATTTAAGTTTTTATTTGATCCTGATCGTTCCAGATAAGATGAAACACGGTATTATCATCGCTAAGATGTTGACGATTATTTAATGGTCTTTTTCAGTTAAGTTACTGAGGTAAGCAAGTGAGTTTTTTTAAAAGAATTTTATTGGTTGGTCTGATTAGTTTCTACATGCCAAGCAGCTATGCAGAGATGACGATTGAAATTACTGAGGGCATTGAGAGTGCGTTGCCTATTTCAGTGGTTCCTTTTGCGATGCAAGGGCCGTCTGGCGTACCGGTCGATGTTAGTTTTGTTGTTAATGCGGATTTAGGGCGTAGCGGATATTTCAAAACGCTGGACAGCCAAGGCATGCCGGCTAAACCCAGCACAGCGGAAGCGGTTCAGTTTAAAGACTGGCAGGCTATAGGCCAGAATTACTTGGTTATCGGTCAGGTGACTGAAGAGCGTGGCCAATACAATGTTCAGTTTCAGCTGTTTGACGTTTATAAAGGGCAGCCAATAATGGGCTACCGGATGGCATCGTCAGCAGGCGACTTGCGCAGAACGGCTCATCATATCAGCGACCTGATCTTTGAGAAATTAACCGGCAAAAAAGGTGTTTTCAGCGGCCGGATTGCTTACATCACCAGCAGTCGACAAGGTAGACAAAGCAACCATAAACTGCAAATTTCCGATGCGGATGGCTTTAATGCACAAACGGTAGCATCATCCGTGGAACCCTTGATGTCTCCAGCGTGGTCGCCAGATGGACGGAAAATAGCTTATGTATCTTTTGAGAAGAAATCAGCCGCCATTTATATTCAGACTTTGGCGACCGGAGAAAGAATCAGGGTTGCTGAGTTTCCCGGGATTAATGGCGCGCCTTCATGGTCGCCCGATGGATCAAAGTTGGCTTTGACGTTGTCTAAAGACGGCAGTCCGGATATATATGTCTTAAATTTGATGACGCGTGGCTTAACTAAAATATCTAAAAGCTTTGCGATTGATACTGAACCAACCTGGTCTCCTGACGGCAGCAGCATCGTATTTACTTCCGACCGAGGCGGAAAACCACAGTTATATATAGTGTCAAGCCAAGGCGGCGAAGAAAGAAGATTAACATTTTCAGGTAATTATAATGCCAGGGCCAGCTTTTCACCGGATGGCAGAAGCATCGCCATGGTGCACGGGAATGGCAACAATTACCGCATTGCCGTCATGGACTTGGCCACCAAAGCATTTAATGTACTTACTGATGGTCCATCAGATGAGTCGCCAAGCTTCGCTCCGAACGGCAGTATGATTTTATACGCGTCACGAAAAGGCAGCTCGGGTTACTTATCGGCCGTATCATTGGATGGTAAAATGCAACAGAAGCTGGTGTTTGATAGCAATGAAATTCGCGAACCGGCTTGGTCACCCTAGTTCGGTTGGGCATAACAGGTTTTTTTTATTATTATGGAAATTAAAATGAAATTGAATAAGACAGTAGTATTGGCATTAGCAATAAGCGCAGTAATTTTATCAGGCTGTAGTGAAGATGAAAAAGACGCCAGTCTTACTGATGGCACCCAAAATGCAGCCAGCGGCATTAACGATGCATCAACCAGTGGTTTCAATAATGGATCAGGCTTGTCCGGCTCAGAAATGAGCGGTTCCGGAATGTTTCCAAATGCCCATATGGGTCCGGAATTCAGCGATCCAAACAACCCGCTATCAAAAAGCACTATCTATTTTATGCTGGACAGCAGCCAAGTTCAGGATGACTTTGTTCCTGTAATCGCAGCGCATGCACAATATCTGGTAGCGCATCCCGGCCAACGCGTCATTATGGAAGGTCATGGTGATGAGCGCGGTTCTCGCGAGTACAACATTGCATTGGGTGAGCAACGTGCAAAATCCGTTGTCAGTATGATGAAAGTTCAAGGCGTTTCTGATGGCCAAGTACAAGTTGTTAGTTATGGCGAAGAAAAGCCAGCGGCAGAAGGGCACGATGAAGCAGCCTGGGAGCTTAATCGTCGCGCTGAGATAGTTTATCAAGGCAAATAATATGAAAGCTCTTCTTATCATGCTGCTATGTGTTTGCAGCGTTGCCAATGCGGAAGAATCTTTGCCGCCAGTTATCGACAACTCAATGTATCCAGAGGGTGAGGTCAGCCCTGCAAGGCCTTCATCAACTAATGCAGTCTATGAAATGATGGGGCGGCTGGAGCAATTGCAAGCTGAAGTGCAGCAGCTTACAGGCAAGATAGAAGAGCAGGCCAATGTTATTGCTGAGATGAAAAAATCTCAAAGTACAATGTATTCAGATTTCGATGGACGGATACAAGGCCTTGAAAAAAAAGCTGAAGACATACGGTCTTCGGCTGCTGAAAATCCACCGGTGCAAGAAGGCTTAGTTGGATCTGATGCTAAGGCGGCCGAATCGTCAGTTGCGGCTCCGGCCGCAGCTCCAGAGGCTAAGCAGGCGCCTGTACAGAAACAGGATATGGTGCCGGCTTCAGGTGAAGCTTCCGCTTCTGCTAACGCTCCTCGCCTACCTCCTGTAGGCGATGAAAAACAACAATATCAACAAGCCTATGAAGCGCTTAGAAATGGGCATAACGCTCAGGCAATTGCTGAATTCAATGCATTGCTGAGTAAAAATCCGAAAGGAGAGTACGCAAATAATGCCCAATATTGGCTGGGCGAAGCCTATAGGGTTAATCAGGACGTTGACTCGGCCCGCAAAGCCTTTAACAGCGTTATTGAAAATTACCCGGGCAGCTCAAAAGTGCCTGATGCTTTATTGAAGTTGGGTACTATCGAGATTGAGCTGAAAAACCAAGCCAAAGCGCGTGAATATTTAACGCGAGTTACCACGGATTTTCCCAGCTCGACAGCCGCCCGTTTGGCAGCTAAGAAGTTACTTCTGCTTGATTAATGTTAAATAGTAGTGGTGAGTTTGTTACGTATAACTGAAATTTTTTATTCACTGCAGGGCGAGTCGAACACGGTAGGTTTGCCTACCGTGTTTATTCGACTCACCGGCTGTCCATTAAGATGCGTCTATTGCGATACGTCCTATGCTTTTTCCGGCGGGAAAAAAATAGAGATTGATGCCATAGTTGCTCAGGCCGAACAGTACGGAACCAAGTATATTACCGTAACCGGCGGCGAGCCTTTGGCGCAGCCGGGCTGTCTTGAGTTAATGACAAAGCTGGTTGATAAAGGCTATGTTGTTTCGCTTGAAACCAGCGGAGCGCTTGATGTGTCGGAGGTCGATCCGCGCGTTGTTAAAGTCATGGATCTTAAAACACCCAGCTCTGCTGAATTAAGCAAGAATCTCTATCAAAATATCGATTACCTGGATTCAAAAGATCAGGTTAAGTTTGTTATCGGTAATGATGAGGATTATGATTGGTCAAAAAATATTTTGACCAAATATGACTTGCCTAGCCGTTGTCAAATATTGTTTTCGCCAGTAATGGGACAGAAAAATCCCACTACGCTCGCTGAAAAGATTCTTAAGGACAGGTTACCTGTTCGTTTTCAACTACAACTACATAAAATACTTTGGGATGACGCCCAAGGTAAGTAACCGATATGCAAAAAAAAGCCATAGTCCTTCTATCCGGGGGATTAGATTCAATCACTGTACTTGCCCTTGCAAAAAAGCAGGGGTTCAAATGTTATGCCTTAAGCTTTGATTACGGTCAACGGCATAATGCAGAGTTAGTAGCCGCCACCAAGATAGCGGCAGATTATCAAGTTGAAGACCATAAGATTATCAAACTGGGATTAAGCTCGATCGGCGGCTCCGCACTAACTGATGAGAATATTGCTGTGCCCAATACGCCCCAGGAAGGCATACCGGTAACTTACGTGCCGGCGCGAAATACAATTTTCCTGTCCTTTGCCTTGGGGTGGGCGGAAGTTTTAAATCTAACCGATATTTTTATCGGCGTTAATGCCGTGGATTATTCCGGCTATCCGGATTGCAGGCCTGAATTTATCAAAGCGTTTCAGCAATTAGCCAACCTTGCCACAAAGGCAGGTGTAGAAGGCGAGCATTTCACCATACATGCCCCGCTAATCGCGCTCAGCAAAGCAGAAATTATTACGCAGGGTGTGGAGATGGGTGTAGATTATCAGCACACAGTTTCGTGTTATTCCGCCGATGAGCAGGGCCGCGCTTGTGGAGAATGTGACGCCTGTCGTTTGAGAAAAGCGGGTTTTGCAGAAGCGGGGATAAAAGATCCAACAAAATATCAATTAAGCCAAAAAAAGATTGACGTGGCTAAATAAATCATTATAATAGGCATTCTTTGTTGGGTCGTTAGCTCAGCCGGTAGAGCACCGCACTTTTAATGCGATGGTCGCGCGTTCGAATCGCGCACGACCCACCATCAAAGCCTTTGAATAACAAAGTTATTTAGTAAAAACGCCAGCTTACATGCTGGTTTTTTTATGCCCGTAGGGCACTGATGGGGCACTTCGAAAAAACAAGTCACAACAAACCGCAATACAATAGGCCGATTTTTTACCTAAAAACGTGCCCACCTATTCCTAGCTAAAACAGCAAAACTCAAAAAAAACTATCTCAGGACTCAGTCATTGTTGATGTGAATTGTAAAGTTCTGGACTTGTGCTTATTGTTTCAGGAATTAGTCAGAAACTATATTGGAATGAATGGTATGAGTTTAATAAGAAGGGCTACCCGACTGTTTGACCATGTGAACTTCAAGCACAACACCCCCTTGTGGGGTATGGTATTAGCCGGAAAGAACATCGTCTCATCCTTGAACACTTGGCAGCTTGCACACCTGTTCGTGCTGTGAGCTCCCGATCGTCGACACTTTCAGCACATGCTACAGAGAATACTGAATTACCAAAAATACTTGAGCGTTCGCTGTTCTCCTCAGAACACCGTCTGGCATAGAGGTAAAGTTAAAGGACTGTTTATTTCCGGCCAAGTCCGATGTTGCGCTATCAGGAGGGGTATCGGCCAATTGGTGTTTCGTGACGTCCTGCCCGTCATATAGACCGATCCAATCAATCTGTATGGCCTTGCCCTGAGTGAAATAAGGGAAGTAGTCATTGCGTATCGTAGCTGTGAATGGCTCATTGTTTTTGGCGTTGACGAATGTGGCCCATTCCGTCGGGAAGTCATGCTTCAAGCTAAACAGCAATACTAGGGGCGTCTTATCGCGAGATTGGAACAAGTCGTCTAACGCAGTTTTCACCTTTCCTGGCTCTACACCCTGACGAGCGGTATAACGGATGTGTAAGATTATGTCGAAGATCGTCGCATAATCGAAAGCGCGGTAGTCATCAGGGAGGTCCAGCTTCCATGTGCTGATTGCCCCGGCGCCTTCGAAGGGCAGAAAACGCTCATCCCGCAGGTTGGTCTCGAACAGTCCACTATCATTGCTTCCGCTGCTGGTGACGATGGATTGCACCGAGCCAATGTAATCCATGAATCGTCCATCCTCTTCATCTTGTTTCCGCTTATAATCGTCACCCGCTATAGGGGACTTCCGCAGACTGCTTCTCAGCAGAGAAAGTGTGCAGTTCACGGTGGTATACGGGCCGGCAACGGAAGGTATTGATAGGGCGACGTTCTTAATTCGGCGCATATAATGGCCGGGGCAGTCGCGGTCATAGAGCCATTCGGGGACTGTGACTGTGCAACTGCCGGTTGCCTTCAGGGTCAGCAGAGCAAGCGGGTCGAGTTGACGCAGCGAGACATGGCGCGTCAGTTCCAGCTCGCGCTTGTTGTTGTCGTGGTAGGCCATCTCCATCCGCTTGATATCCAGATAAAGCGCCTCTCCGGAGAGCAATCCCTTACGCCCGCCGTCCCAGTAGTTGAATTTCACGAAATCATTTCCATCCAGTTCCGGGCGCATGAGTTCCTGTTTCATCGTTTTTTCCGCCTTACGTGCTGTGTCTAAGGCGAATCGGTAATACTCGTAATAGAGCCGGGAAATCTCGCCCTGCATCCAGAGGTATAGTTGTTCGTTGGTAAATTTATCCTTGAGGATCTGGTCCACCTCTTGGGAGTTTTTGATCTGCTGCTGGATATTCAGGTACTCGTGGTGCGCGATCTGCTCGGCGATTAGCGAAGTGAGTATCTGTCGTCCGATCTGCATCAGTTCGTGCGCGGCGAGATTGTATTGCAGCAGCCAGTCGTCGGCGCGGCGCTCATGCCCAGCTGTGCGACTCGCCATACCCGCCTGATCTTGTTCATAAGCTGAAACTATGCGAAGAATTTCAGCAACTGTCCTGGCCGCCGAGGCAAGCTTATCACCACCGAAAATCACGGCGCTGCCGCCCAGCCCCTTACAAGTGTAGGTTTTTTTTAAAAAAGTATGACGAGACAGAGCGTTACGGTAAATTGATGAGTGTCATCAACATCTGT
>Ga0208628_1000863_pt1 | contig 12444 bp, 8 predicted proteins | sample LakWasMet16_LOW5_2_FD_183864 | JGI IMG/M metagenome (GOLD analysis project Ga0208628, IMG submission 183864) | Freshwater sediment methanotrophic microbial communities from Lake Washington under simulated oxygen tension - Sediment Metagenome... | ecosystem: Environmental > Aquatic > Freshwater >... | reverse complement strand
ACAGACGGTGCTGCTGCAGGACATGGAGTCCAGCATGCGGCTCTCCGCGCTGGCACCGGACAACCTGTTGCGGCTGCTGTCGGGCGGCCTCAACGATCGTGCCAACCTGGTCAATTGGCTGGACCAACACGTGTTCGAGGGCGCCACCTTTGCCGCGCTGTATGCGCGCCGCAAGCCCGATATCTGGATCAATGCCAGCGACCTCTACCACCGCACGCCGTTCCCCTTCATTCCGCCCCTGTTCCACGCCTTGTGCAGCGACCTGTCGCAATTCAGCGTGGCGGAGGCGGTTGCGGCCTCGATGGCGGTACCGCTGGTGTTCTCCCCCATCGTGCTCCAGACCTACCCGCAATCCTGCCCGGGCGAAGCCGATGCCTGGGTTGAGCGCGCGCTGGCGGACCCCGCGGCATCGAAGACGGTGCACGCCTCCGCGCAGGCCATGAAGGGCTACCGCGATCCGACCCGGGTGCGCTACGTCAAGCTCGTCGATGGCGGCGTGACCGACAACTATGGCCTGAGCGGCTTGCTGGTCGGCCGCGCGGTCGCGCGCACCAGCTACGGGCCGCTCACCGCGCGGGATGCCGTCAAGCTCAAGCGCATGCTGTTCCTGGTGGTGGATGCCGGACGCGGCCCCAGTGGCGACTGGGCCTTGTCGGCCGAGGGGCCCTCCGGCATCGACAGCGCGCTGGCCGCCACCGACTCGGCCATCGATTCGGCCGCCCGCGTCGGCTTCGATGCCTTTCGCCACATGATGAAGACCTGGCAGGACAACACCATCGCCTTTCGCTGCAGCCTGTCTCCCGCCGAGTTGCTGCAGCTGCGCGGCAGCAGCGACGCATGGGACTGCCGCGACCTGCAGTTTCACCTTGGGCTGGTGTCATTCGCCGACCTGGGCCGCCAGCGCGAAGCCGCGCTCAACGCCATTCCGACCCGGCTGACGCTGCCCGTGCGGAGCATCGACGACGCCATCGATGCCGGCTTCGACGCAACGCGGGCCAATCCGGTGGTGCGCACCTATCTGCGGCAGCGCTCGCCGCCCGCCAGCGCCAACCTGGCCCCGTAGCACCGCGGCGGCGCGTGCCGGGTGCCGGGGCCGCATTGCCGCCTCAGCCGCCCTCGGTGGGCAGGCCCTCCGCATCCCACTCGGGCAAGCCCCCGCGCAGCCAGAACACATTCTTGTAGCCCTTGCCCGCCGCCACCTTGGCAGCCTTGTAGGACTTCCAGCACTCCGCGCCGTTGCAGGCAAAGATGACGGGCTTGGCAGCGTTGATATCCGACAGGCGCTCCAATGCCTGGAAGTCGTCCTGCGTGGCATTGAAGGCCACATCCTTCAGGCTCTTCTCCACATAGGACGCCAGCAGCGCGCCCTTGATGCGCTTGGTCTTGTACTCCTTCTCGGTGCGGGTGTCGACCAGCAGCGCGCCCTTGGCCTGGAGTTGCTGCGCCTCCTTGGCAGACACGCGCTGCACCCCCGGCAGACCCAGAGGCGTGAACAGCCCAAGCTCGGCCACGCGCCGGTACTCGGTCGCCTCCGGCCGCACGATCACCGGCGCCATGCCGGTCTGGCCGCTGGGTGCCTGCAGCCACTGCGCCAGCTTGGTGCGCGTTTCTGCGGCCAGTTCCTTCTTGACCACGATCGAGAAGCCGCCGGGCACCGGCCGCGAGGTCATCAGTACGCGGGCCTCGCCGGGATGGACCGCGGACCACTCGGTCCAGTCATCGACGTGCACCACCGTGGCATCGATCACGCCCAGCGAGATGGCGGTCAGGCCGGCCTGCGGGAACTTCTCGTGCTGCACCGACTTGAGGTCCTTGAAGGACAGGCCCGCCTCGTTGAGCATGCCGCGCGCCATGTAGGTGTAGACCGAATCCTGCTGCGGCAGATACAGGCGCTGGCCCTTGAGGCCGGCCACCGCGGGGATGCGGGCGGCACCCACCAGCACGTATTGGTCCGACTTGCGCGTGGCGCCAACCAGTTCATAGCCCCGCTGCAGCGCCGACGCGGCCACCTGGGCCGGACCAATAAAGACGTCGTAACCGGCGCTGCGTGTCGCGCGCATCACATCGGCCAAATCCTCGCTGATGGCCACCGACGTGGTCTGCGCGGTCGCCTTGGACAAGCCAGACTCCACGGCGCTGCGCAAGATGGTGTGCGCCGCCTTCCTTGCAGTGGGCTCGACCGCCACGATGGCGGTCAGCTCGGCACGAGCAAGTGAACTCGCCAGCAAGGCAAGCAGACTCAGTAACAACAACCGTGTATTCGAACGCATGGGACCTCCCCCTTGACACTGGATGTTCGTAATATGCCCGGGTAATCCCGGGGGCCGGAGCGTTGTTTCAAATCGGTTAGATTTGTTGCTTCTGGTAACAAGTCCAAGCAACAGTTTGCGGCGGGGCTCGCGACAGAATCGACGCAAGTCCACCGCAGCAGGCGAGGCATAGCGCGCGGCCAGGCCGGGGACTGTTTCAGCCATTGTTTCAACTACAGAGGAACGTTCCATGAATCACCCCCTTGCCCTGCCGCGCCGCCACATCCTGCGCGGCAGCGCCGCCGCGCTGAGCGTCTTGGGCCTGGCAGGCTGGGCCGGCCTTGCGCGTGCGCAGGCCACCGTCAAAGCGCTGCCCGCCTACGCGGCCTGGAAGAGTTCCGGCGCCATGATCATTCACAGCAGCAGCACGCTGGAGACACGGCGCGCGGCCTACGGCACCAGCATCATCACACCCACCAGCCAGCTCTACATACGCAACAACCTGCCCGCCCCAGACGCCGCCATCCTCGACAACCGGGAGGCCTGGAGCATCAGCCTCGAAGGCGTCAAGAACCCGCGCACACTGACCCTGGCGGAGCTCAAGACGCTGGGCGTGGAGACGGTCGCGACGGTGCTGCAATGCTCCGGCAACGGTCGCGGCTTCTTTCCCAGCAAGCCCAGCGGCACGCCCTGGACCGTGGGCGCCGCCGGTTGCGCGCTGTGGAGCGGGGTGCCGGTTCGCAAGGTGGTGGCGGCACTGGGTGGTGTGTCAGCAGGCATGGCCTACCTCACCGGCACCGGTGGCGAGAAGCTGCCCGATGGCGTGGACCCGCTGAGCGTGGTGGTGGAGCGCTCGGTCCCGATTGCCGCCCTGGACGACGCGCTACTGGCCTGGGAGCTCAACGGCGAGGCGATGCCGCTGGCGCACGGCGGACCACTGCGCCTGATCGTGCCGGGCTACCAGGGCGTGAACAACATCAAGTACATCAAGCGGCTGGCCCTCACCAAGGAGCAGTCGTCGGCGCGCATCATGTCGCACGGCTATCGCATGACACCACCCGGCACCAAGGCCAGCCCGGAGCAGCCTTCGGTGTGGGAGATGTCCGTCAAGTCCTGGATCAATGGTCCGCTTGCCGAGCAGGGCCCACTGAAGGCGGGCCTGACGCAGATCCATGGGGTGGCCTTCGGTGGCACGCGTGGCGTGAAGGACGTCGAGGTATCGGTCGATGGCGGCAAGACCTGGCAGAGCGCCCAGTTCATTGGCCCCGACCTGGGGCGCTTCGCCTGGCGGCAGTTCGCCCTGTCGGTTCAGCTGCCCGCCGGCACCCATGTGCTGGTCAGCCGCGCCACCGATACGGCGGGCCAGGTGCAGGCCGAGCAGCGGGAAGAGAATCTGGGCGGCTACAACAACGCCAGCTGGCGTGATCATGCCGTCACGGTGACGCTTGCCTGAAACCGCTGGGCCGACGTTGCGCGCTTTCGCCCTCGTCCTCGCCAGCGGCTTGCTGGCGCTGTCCGGCAACAGCCATGGCGCGGACGCCAGCGCCGTGGCGCGCGGCAAGACCCTGTTCTCCACCGTCTCGCCGGCCTGCGCCACCTGCCACACGCTGCAGGCCGCGCAGGCGCAAGGGCAGATCGGTCCGGTACTCGATGAGATCAGGCCCAGCGCGCAGCGGGTGCTGCGTGCGCTGCGCGCCGGGCTGGGCGTCATGCCTTCCTATGCCCAGCGCCTGAGCGAGGAAGACATGCGGGCCCTGGCCAGCTTTGTCTCCGACGCCACTGGTGGCGGGACGCAGGACTGACCGGAACCTCCCCAAGGTCAATCCGGGGGGGCGCGCGTCGCATTGGTGTAAAGTAGTACCTATTTACCATTAATCCCCGGGGTGGCGGTCAACCTGGGGCTGGTCCAGCCAACCCGGACGCGCATGCCAGAGCCTGGCATGCATGACCAACACCGCGCGACGGAGACACACACTGTGCAACAACTCAACGACGCTTCGACGACCCCGACACGCGCGCCACAGGTGGCCCGCGAACTGCTGGCCCAGGCCCACCAGAGCGGACGCGCGCAACTGACACAAGCCGAGCTGCAGCCGCTGCTCAAGGCACTGGGCCTGACGCTGCAGCCACAGGCCGATGCACCCGGCAACGAACCCGAGCTGCGCGTGCGCATCGAATTCACGCGCGAGTTCGGCGCGGTGCTGCACGCCGGCCTGGGCGGCGTGGACGGCCAACTGGACGAGCGCAATTTCCAGGCCGACAGGGCCTCGGTGCACGCGGTGGTGGCGCTCACCGACGGCGCGGACTTTCTGCAGTTGTTCCGTCGCACGCTGGCCTATCAGAAGCTGGCCCTGTGGCGCCAGAGCCGCGACATGGAGGCGCCCGATACCGTCTTGACCGAGTTGTTCGGCGCGTTGCTGGCGCTGGCTCGGGCGTGTCAGGGCGATGCCGCCAGCGCGGCACCCATGCTGACCTGCCTGGACATCGACGCCCTGCGTCTGAGCCCCACGCCACAGACGCAGTTGGCGCAGTGCACGCTGGGCGCGCCGCCACCGCAACGCCTGCCGCGGCCGATCCAGAAGATCGAGCGGCTGATCCACCCCCGCAGCATCGGCATCATCGGCGTCTCGGGCAGCAGCATGAATTTTGGCCGCATCATCCTGCGCAACCTCGCCGGCAGCGGCTACCCGAAGCAGCAACTGGTCATCATCCGACCCGACGAGTCCGAGATCGATGGCGTGCGCTGCGTCCCGAGCCTGCGCGCATTGCCCGAACAGCTTGATCTGCTGATCGTCGCGATTGCCGCCAGCGCGGTGTACGAGCTGGTCGACGAAATCATCGAGACCGATTCGGTAGCCGCCGTCATGCTGATCCCGGGCAGCCTGGGCGAGACCGAGAAGAGCCGTGAACCGGCTGCAGCCCTGGGCGCGCGCATCAACGCCGCACATGCCAAGGCCGGCGGCGGCCCGATCTTCCTGGGCGCCAACTGCCTGGGCGTGGTGTCCCATCCGGGCCAGTATGACTCCTGGTTCATCCCGCTGGAGCGGCTGCCCAAGCCGCAGAAGAAGGCCGAACGCAACGCCGTCATGCTCAGCCAGAGCGGCGCCTTCATGATCACCCGCCTGAGCCAGAACCCCTGGCTCGACCCGCGCTACATGCTGGCGCTGGGCAACCAGACCGACCTCACGCATGGCGACATGCTGAGCTACTTTGCCAACTGCGCCGAGATCAACACCATTGGCGTGTACGTGGAGGGCTTCAAGGATGGCGATGGCCACGACTTCGCCCTGGCCGTGCGCCAGGCCGTGCGCCAGGGCAAGCAAGTGGTGGTGTACAAGTCCGGGCGCACCGCGCCCGGTGCCGCCGGCGTGATGGGCCATACCGCGTCGATTGCGGGCGAGCTGTCGGTGTTCGAGTCGGTGCTGCGCCACGCTGGCGCCATCGTCGCGCGCGACTTCAACGACTTCGACGATCTGTTCTACCTGGCCAGCACCTTGCACGACAAGGCGATCCACGGCAACCGCCTTGGCGCCATCAGCGGCGCCGGCTTCGAAGCGGTCGGCATGGCGGACAACATCCACGGCACCAGCTTCTCGATGCAGATGGGCGCCCTGCAAGCCAGCACCATCGAACGCGTGCAAGGGATTCTGCAAGCCAAGCGGCTTGATGCCCTGGTGGAAGTGCGCAATCCGATCGACATCAACCCCGGTGCCGACGACGAGGCCCACCTGCAGATCGCCCAGGCCTTCATCGAAGACCCGAACATCGACGCGGTGGTGATCGGACTCGACCCGACCGCGCCCTCGGTGCGCGCGCTCGAACAGAGCCAACTGCGCCCGGGCTTCGATCTGAGCGACCCCAAGAGCACCGTGCACCTGATGCCGCCGCTGGTGCAGGCCAGCGCCAAACCCATCATCGGCGTCATCGATGGCGGCAGCCTGTATGACGCCATGGCAGCGCGGCTGATGGACCAGGGCGTCTGCGTGTTTCGCAACTGTGCGCGAGCCACGCAGGCGCTGGTGCGCTACGCCGAGGCACGCCTGAACGCCGAACGCATCAAGGCCGGCGACCGGCACCCGGCCTGACGCGGGCAGACACCGCAGCGGCTGGCGCCCGCGCGGCCGTGTCAGCGCCTCATGGCAGCGGGTCGGGGTCGGCGTCCCAGGTTGCCGATGGGCGTGGCGTGCGCGCCAGCCATTCATCCAGCGCCGCCACGTGGCCGGATTCCTCGCCAGCGAACTCGGCGCCGAGTCGCTTGACCTCGGCATCGCTGGACTCGGCTGCGACATCACGGTAGTACTCCATCGCGCGCAGCTCGTTGCCGCGCGCATAGCGCAGCGCATGGTAGGGCTCCATGAGGTAATCGAAGCCCTCTTCACCACCCACCTCCGGCGGGCTGCGCCAGCGGTATTGCCAGGACTTGAGCTTGGGTAGCTCGGTGGCGCCCACGCGCGCGCGGATCTCATCGCGGTGCATCTCCGAATAGCGCACCATGTCACGAAACACGGAAGCCACCGCGTTGTTCTGCTGCGCCTCCATCATGTCGGCCAGCTCCAGGTAGCGGTCGGCCGCCTCCTGCTCCAACGCGACGGCATGGGCCAGAAATTCTGGCAAGGTGTAGCTCATGTGAGTCTCCTTCACGGGTTGAGAAAACAGGAATCAGGTTGCCGGGGCCGCGCCGCACGGCAAAGCCGTGAGACGCCGGCTCAGGCGGGCACCTCGGCGTCAATCGCCTTGGCCTGCTCGCGCATGGCCGCCACGGACCGTGCGCGCACGCTGCCAAAACCGCGCACCGAAGCCGGCAGCGCCGCCAGGCGCACGGCACGGGCGTGTTTGTCCACGCTGAGCGTGCGTAACAGGCCCTCAATCAATTCCTCATACTCCCTGGCCAGCGCGCGCTCCTGCTGGCGCGCCGCGGACCAGCCAAACGGGTCCAGCGGCGTGCCGCGCAAGCCGCGCAGTCCTGCCAGCAGCTTGAGTCCGACGCGGGCCGAGGGGCCAAAGCGCCGCTTGACCTGCGGCCGCCCGTCCGGACGCGACTTGACCAGATATTCCGGCGCGAAGTGGTAGTGCACGGTGTAGTCGCCCTCGAAGCTCTCGCGCAGGGAGCGCTCCAGACTGCCGTTGGTGTAGAGCCGCGCCACCTCGTATTCGTCCTTGCAGGCCAGCAGCCTGGCGTAGTTCTGCGCCACCTGGCGCGTCAGCTCCAGCGGCGCGCCAGGGGGCAGCACCGACTTCTCGACCGAGCGCACGCGGTCAACGAAATTCTGGTAACGCAGCGCCAGCGCAGCATTCTGGTAATCGGCCAACCGCAGCCGCGCAGCTTGCACGATGGCATCGAGCTGCGCCGCGTCGTTCGCGGCCGGCGCCTCCTCGGCCACGCCCAGCAGCGCATCGAGTGCCGCCGGGTCGGCGGCGGCCAGCCGGCCACAGGCAAAAGCCAGCTTGTTGGCCGCCACCGCCACGCCATTGAGTTCGAGCGCACGCTCGATCGCCGCGCGCCCGATCGGCACCAGCCCGTGCTGCCAGGCAAAGCCCAGCAACAGCACGTTGGCCGCCAGCGTGTCGCCCAGCAGGCGCTCGGACAGTGCCTGCGCATCGCACGCCGCCACCGAATCGCTGCCGATGGCATGCTGGATCTTCGCCAACAGGCCGTTGGCATGCAGGTCCGCATCCGGGTTCTGCACAAAGGCGGAGGTTGGAATCTGGTTCAGGTTGGCCGCCACGCGGGTGCGGCCACGGGTGGCGCACTGCAGCGCGTCGGGCGAGGCGCCCACCACCAGGTCGCCCACGATCATGGCGTCGGCTTGCTGGGTGTCGATGCGGGCCTGGTTGAGCAGTTCGGCATGCTGTGCCAACCGCACGAAGGCGATCACCGAGCCGCCTTTCTGCGCAAAGCCCATGAAGTCGAGCACCGACGCGCTCTTGCCTTCCAGGTGCGCCGCGGTGGCAACCAGGGCGCCGACGGTGATGATGCCGGTCCCGCCCACGCCAGTGATGACCAGGTCGTAGGGCGCGTCCCAGCGCCAGGCCGCTGGCTCGCTCAAACGCGCCAGGGCACGGTCCAGCGCCTCGTTGGCCACGCCGACGCCGACCTGTCTGCGCAGCTCGGCGCCCTCCACCGTGAACAGCGCCGGACAGGTCGCCTGCAGGCAGGCGTAGTCCTGATTGCATACCGTCTGGTCGATGTGGCGCTTGCGCCCGAGCTCGGTCTGCAGGGGACGGATCGCCACGCAATTCGACAACGCCGTGCAGTCGCCACAGTTTTCGCACAGCTCGGGATGAATGAAGACTCGGGTGCTGCGCGCCGTGGCCAGCCCGCGCTTGATGCGCCGGCGTTGCTCGGTGGCGCACACCTGGTCAAAGATCAGCGCGGTGACGCCCGGCGTCTCGCGCAGCGAGCGCTGCACCGCGTCGAGTTCGGTGCGCGCGTGGAAGGTGGTGCCGGCCGGAAAGCTGGCGCGCTGCGCCAGCCAGCGCTGGTCGTCCTCGGTCACCACGGCGATGCGGGTGACGCCTTCGGCCTCGATCTGGCGCGCGATCTCGGGCACCGACAGGCGCCGGTCCACCGGCTGGCCGCCGGTCATCGCCACCGCGTCGTTGTACAGCACCTTGTAGGTGATGTTGGCCTTGGCCGCCACCGCCTGGCGGATCGCCAGGTAACCCGAATGCGAGTAGGTCCCGTCACCCATGTTCTGGAACCGGTGCGGTGCGCTGGTGAAGAAGGACTGCGCCACCCAGTCGATGCCCTCGCTGCCCATGGGCACCTGAGGAAAAGTGGTGCCGCGGTCCATCCAGCCCGCCATGCCGTGACAGCCGATGCCGGCGCTGGCCGACGAGCCCTCGGGTATGCGGGTCGACAGGTTGTGCGGGCAACCGGCGCAGAAATAGGGGATGCGCCGCACGCCATCGGCATCGTTGGCCAGCACCGGCGTGGCGACGAAGGTCGGCACGCGGTCACGGCGATCCAGTGCCGGCAGATGCCCGGCCAGCCATTGCGCCAGCACCGGCATCACCCGCGATGGCCGCAACTCGCCCAGCGCCGACAGCATGGGCTGGTCCGCCTGGTCGCGCTTGCCCAGAATGCGCGGCCGCACGGCCGCCGGCAGGTTGTACAGCAGGTTGCGCAACTGGTTCTCCACCACCGGCGCCTTCTCTTCCACCACCAGTACCTCGTCGAGTCCGCGCACGAAGTCCAGCATGCCGTGGGGCTCCAGCGGAAACACCAGACCGACCTTGTAGATGCGCACACCCAGCTCGGCCAGCGTGCCCTGCGAGATGTCGAGCCGGCGCAGCGCCTCCAGCAGGTCCAGATGCGCCTTGCCACAGGTCACGATGCCCAGCTTGGCCTGCGGCGCGTCGACCACCAGACGGTCGATGCGGTTGACGCGTGCAAAGGCGCGCACCGCGTCGAGCTTGGCACTCAGGCGCGCCTCGATCGCCAGGCCCGGCAGATCGTGCAGTCGGTAGTGCAGCCCGCCGGCCGGCGCGGTGAATTCCACCGGCGCCTCGAAGCGCGTGCGCAGGCGGTCCAGGTCCACCGTGGCGGTGCCCTCGACCGTCTCGGACAAGGCGATCAGGCCAGACCAGGCACCGGAAAAGCGCGACAGGGCCCAGCCATACAGGCCGTATTCGATCAGTTCGGCCACGTTGGCCGGATGCAGTACCGGCATGCTCCAGGCCTGCATCGCCAGGTCACTCTGGAACGGCATGCCCGAGGACACGCAGCCGTGGTCGTCGCCGGCTACCACCAGCACGCCGCCACGTGGCGAGGCGCCATAGGCATTGCCGTGGCGCAGCGTGTCGCCCGCGCGGTCCACGCCGGGGCCCTTGCCGTACCACAGGGCGTAGACGCCCTCGACCGCACGCTGCGGATCGCTGGCCACCCGTTGCGTGCCCAGCGCGGCGGCGGCACCCAGCTCCTCGTTGATGGCGGGCATGAAGCGCACCTGGTGCGCATCGAGCAGACTCTGGGCCTTCCACAGCGCCTGGTCGACACCCCCCAGCGGCGAGCCGCGGTAGCCGGAGACGAAGCCGGCGGTGTTCCAGCCGCGCTCGCGGTCCAGCCGCGCCTGCATCAGGGTCAGGCGCACCAGAGCCTGGGTGCCCGATATCAGAATCGGGCCGGACTGGGCGGTCAGGTTATCGTCCAGCCGGTAGTCCAGCAGCCCGGTCGGGCTGGGCTGGGTCGTCGCCGTCGCTGCTGATCGTTCCAACTTGTGATCGGATAGGGTCATGCGGTCTTCCTCGTCTACGTCTTGGATGCCTTGGGTAAGGCAGGGGTTCCCATCAGCACAGCGGTAACCGTGCTCAGGATGAATGCAAGCAGCGCCAACGCATTGAGCGCGCCGCCCAGTCGGGTCAGCGCGAAGTTGCCACTGACGTCGCCGGCCAGCCGCACCAGCAGCGAACCGTGCAACAGCGCCAGCGGACCGTAGAACCAGGCGTGGTACGGCACCGGCACACGCAACACCGCCGGGAAGATGATCGGGGCGTGGCCGAACACCATGGCAAACACGAAGCCGAGCATGATGGCGTGCAGCGCCGCGTCATAGGCGGCGCTGCCAGGGTGCAGACCCTGCGCGCCCAGCATCACCGACGCCCCCAGCGCCAGCCAGAAATAGCCCGACAGCAGGCACACCGCGACAAAGCGCGTCAGCCCCTTGGCGCGCACCGTGCGCCGCGCGATGTCCTGCTTGACCAGCCACAGCGCCAGCGCCAGCAAGCCGGCGGCGAACACCAAGATGCCCCAGGCGGTGTGCGCCAGCGGCAGGCTCAGCACGATCAGCGCCAGCAGCGCCGCAAAGACCCGCGTCGCCGCCGGGGATGGCGGCATGAAGCGCGACAGCTCCAGCCGCTCGCCGGCAATCGTGAGCACCAGAAACGCCATCCACCACGGCACCACGCGGTGCACCGGCCAGCCGGCTGCCCACAGCGCGGCACCCAGCACCCAGGCCAGCGCACCCAGCACCAGCGTGAAGGTGAACAGCGCGCGCTGCCGGCGAAACACGTCGAGTGAAGCAGCCAACAGCACCAGCCCGCCCAGCACGTACAGGCCGGCCGCCGCCAACTGCGGTGCGCCGGCCAGCGCCAGCACGGTGCCCAGCCCGGCGGCGAAGGGGCCCAGGTAGGCCCACCAGCGTGCCAGCGCCACGGCCCGCTCCAGCGCGATCACCACGCCGAAGAAGCCGCACACCATCAGGGGGCCATGCAGCGCGGCGGCGCCAGCGGCCACAGCAGGCATCGGCCAGGCCAGCCTGGCCAGACCGGCCCCCGCACCGATGAACAGCGCCACGAAACCCAGCATCAGCAGCGGCACGCGCTGCATCGGCCTCAATCCCGATGCCGGAGTTGTCGTAGAAGTTGCCACACCAAACCTCGATCGGGATCGGGTTGGATCACTAGCCCGGCCAGCCGAAGAATTCCTTGGCGACGCCGCTCATCATCGAGGGGTTCCAGATCGGCTCCCACACCAGATTGACGTTGACCGGCGTACCAGGCGGCGAGATCGCAGCGATGGCGGCCTTGGACTGCTCCACCAGGGAATCAGCCACCGGGCAGGCCGGCGTGGTCATGGTCATGTCCACGTTGACGGCATCGTCCGTGACGGCAATGTTGTAGACCAGGCCCAGCGCGACGATGCTCATGCCGGCCTCCGGGTCGTCGACGGTGCACAGCGCGTCGCGCACCGCGCTCTCATCGGGCATGTTCATGGCGTGATCGCGCGGGTGAACGCCAGCCGCTGCGCGGGCTTGAAGCCGGCGTCGAACAAGAAGCCCAGCAGGTCCTGGTCACGCGGCGCGGTGATGGTCTCGACCCGCTCCACGCGCAAGGCCCCCAGATTGGCGAATAGTTGCGACAGCATGGCGCGGCCAACGCCCCGGTGCGCATACTCGGGATCAACCCCGATGGTGTCGATCACCGCTGCGGGCTCGGTGCGGCCATAGTCACCCAGGTCGGCGCGCGCCATCAGATAGCCCACGATCACGCCATCGAGTCGGGCCGTCATGGAGACCCGGATGGCCGAGTCGTTCATGGCTTCGGCCAGCTTGGCGCTGATGTACTCGCTGCGGTCCCGCCCGGTGATCGCACGGTCGATGCGCACGATCTCCTGCAGGTCCTGCGGCTTCATGGACTGCACATCGGCACAGTCACGCGCCAGCTTCTCGAAGTCGTTGCCGCCGCTCGCGCCATA
>Ga0208628_1000861_pt1 | contig 12472 bp, 10 predicted proteins | sample LakWasMet16_LOW5_2_FD_183864 | JGI IMG/M metagenome (GOLD analysis project Ga0208628, IMG submission 183864) | Freshwater sediment methanotrophic microbial communities from Lake Washington under simulated oxygen tension - Sediment Metagenome... | ecosystem: Environmental > Aquatic > Freshwater >... | reverse complement strand
TCCAGCGCCGTTGAAGAACTCTACTGGAGCTACTGCCAGGACCGGCGCAAGGAAGTCACCGTCCCGGGGTTTCTCCATTTTTGCAGCTACACGTTTCTCGAGTGCCGGGCGGGGAGCGACTTGCGCCGGAGCCTGCAGGCCGAACGGAAGACCCAGCAGGCGAGCCGCCCTGTTCATGTCAGCCACCCGACGGACAGCGCCGCTGCCCGCAACAACAACTAAACCCCATCCTGAAATGTTCCCCAACCACAGCACCCCCGCCGAGAGCGAAGAGCCCCACCCGCTCGTCTTCTGCATTTTTGCCACCGAAGCGGATTTTCACCAAGTGCGGCCTGAATTGCGCCACCTCCCGTATACCGCTTTTCTGCGCAATGCGGCCAACCTCGTTGCTTCGGCCCAATGGCGCGGCGATCCGATCGTGATCAAGGAGCTCCGGGCGGGGCACTACCATGCCTGGCTCGATCGCCACGGTTTGGAGGAGAGCATTCCGAACTGCTCCATCTACGGTGGCTTCGCGCCCGTGATGGATAACCAATCCTTGCTCACGAAGCTTGGGGCTGACTGCAAGCAGACCGGGCATCTCTCCCGGCTGCACAGCTTCACCGACACGCCGGATCCGGCCTTGGTCAATCAAGTCGAGGATCTCGTGGTGTCGCTGGCGGTCGCGCATCAATACCATCGGCCGCTGAGCATCCTCCGCTTGGTTTTCGCCATGGCGCACCTGGCCGACGACCAGAAGACTGCCACCGCGGTTTGGGCGCTGGCCGACCAGATCGCGACTGGCTTGCCACAGAAGGGCGTAGAAAAAGCGTTGGCCGACTCGGTCGCGCTGGCAGCCGTCCTGTAGGAAGTCACCAACGCCGCCCGCCTCAGTGCAACCGCTCAGTGCAATTTTCCGTCGCCTCCGACTTGGCCAACATGGTCACCGGAGCCCCCGGTCACCCGGCCGGCTTCATCCACGGTCCCGATCAAGGAACCAGTGTGGGCCTGCGTAATCCGCCCCTCACCGTCAATGTGAGTCGAACCGGAAGTGTCTCGCCACTGGCGGGTCGTCTTCTTGGCGGGTGCATCGAATAGCCCGACAGTGTTCACGGGGTCAGTTTGCGCGGCAAATACCCGCCAGAGAATTAAAGCCCCAATCACGAGGACCGCCAAGTATGCGAGATAGATGGCGGTGAATGCGGCGAAGACAACAAACCCGACAACAAGCGCCGTAACCGTCGTGAGATCCGTAGTCAGGCGCATGCCCATGAGAACCTTGTCAGCGTCGGAGAAGGTGGCGTTATCCGCGAAAACCCCCTTGATGACCTTAGCGGCGAGCACGAGAGAAATAGCCGCAGGAAGCCAGATCGCGAGGCAGATAGTGAGGAGAAGCACGCCGTTCCGCAAACCTCCGGAAGAATAGAGTGCGACGCCTGTGATGGCGACTTGGCCAAGCGAGAGGCCAAATAACTTCCACCGAGCCATCCCCGGCATCGCAAGCAATCCGTAGGACGAGTCATCGAATAATTCGGCCATTGCCCGTGGGTCACGAGCCAGCCTGGGCCACACCAGAACCCGGCGATAGAACGAGAAGCCCACGATCGCAAAAAGCCAAACAAACAGGGCAATCAGCACAGCCGTAAAGGGAGCGGCCTGGGGGTCCTGCCGCAGCGAAAGCGCTTGGCTCAGGAAATAGATTACGACCACTGGAAGCAGGAAATTCACGATCACGCACAGGTTGATAAAGAATTCCGTGAATCGACTCTCCTTCGCTGGGGAAAGGCTCATGATGAGCAGGTGCCGGTGTCTAAAGCCGGACCAGAAACCGAGGCCTTGCCAGGAGTGCACGAAGGGCGATGTAACGCTTTTGATGTTCATATGGTGTTGTTCGGCGATAGCTACGACTCGGGCGAGTTGCTGCGTGGCGCCCAAATAGGCGATTTGCTCCGACAATCGTTTACGGCATATGTGCCGTAACGGTCAAAGGCATTTTAGGGCACACTGCCGCGTGCCTTCCCCGCGTGACCTCAAACACCAGCTCAAGCTTTTCGGAGCCAACCTCCGGCGGCTCCGCGTGGAGAAGAAGCTGACGCAAGAGCGGTTGTCCGAACTCGCGGACCTGAACATCCGCACGCTGCAGAAGATGGAGGCCGGCGAGTCAAACGTGGTCGTCACCACGGCCGCCCGGCTCCGGGCGGCACTCGACTGCACGTGGGATCAGCTCATGTCCCGCCTTCCCGGGCGGTCCTGACCGAGGTTAGCCGGACTGGCTAAGGAATCGGCCGCCTCGGGGAAGTAGGGCTTTTGTGGGTATTGCCCACTTCAGTTGTCGTCGTCTTGCGCCGGGAGCTTGATCCGGAAGAGGACCGGATGGTGGTCGGAATAGGCGAATCGAAGTCTTCGTGCCGGTATGGGGGACCGCCAAGGTGGCAATTGAAGCACAAGCGAAGCCCGGATATGGAGCCAACGGACTGTGTGCATGAATTGGGAAAGCAGGCCCGTTGCTTTCGAGGGCATTTCAGCCCCAAGGCTGCCCAATGGCAAGCGTTCCAGCCTGCGACATGCCTGTTGTAACATGTTTGCCGTTCATGACCGGCAGACAGGCGGACCAAACACCTGACGATTGTATCCGCACCGCCTTATTGATGGTGAACACGCCACCCCTAACAAAGTTAGGGCGGCCCCGCCGGCCGCCCGCCACCCGCTACCGCTTAGTCATTTCCAGCGCCGCATACCCATTGGCGGTTGGCACGAGGCCGCGGTTTGCACGGACCGCACCGGGGCCGGCCCACGCCAGAATCTCGGCCCTCGAATAGAGCCGTCCCTCGGTGACAAGGAACAGTGATGAGGAGTGCAGCGCCGCATGCAGCGGGCCTCCAAGATCGTCGTCAAGGAAGGTGTCATGGATGACCAACCGCCCGCCACGCGGCAGTGCCTTGAGACAGCGCCGGACCAGCCGCCGACAATCCGCGACATCCCAATCGTGGAGGATATTGCAGAGCAGGATCGAGTCGGCTGGCGGCAGGGGATCAGTGAACATGTCCGCGGCCATGAGCTCACATCGGCTTCCAAGGCGTGCGCGTGCGACCTCCTCCTTGGCGACCTCGAGGACCGCCGGCCTGTCAACGAGCACGGCTTTCAGTTTCGTATGCCTTTCCAGCAGCGCGACGGCATATGCTGCGCTCCCGCATCCAAGATCCAGGACCAGCCCGGACCGGCGCCAGTCGATGGCTTTGGCCAGCGCAGGAGCCGTCCAGCGCGCGCGCCCAGCCAAGGCCTCGGTAAGGAAGCGTGCGGTTTCTGCATTGTTCATTGAGGATCGACGGCCGCGATGGAACACGAACAGGGGATCCTTCCCGAGCGATCTGTTTCGTTTCAGGCACCCGACAACCAGCCGGTGATACCTGCTCCGGTCGAGAAGGCCGAGGTAGTCGCCCATCTGCAGCGGCTGCGAAGACACCAGATGCCGACGTGCGGAGGGGGAAAGTGAAATCCGGCCTGATTTGCCCGAGCGCATGACGCCGATGGCGCGCAGGAGCGTCGTCAGCACGGCGAACGGGCGCTTCTCGAGCCGCAGCTTGGCGCGCAGACGGCCGGCTGCCATCGGACCACCGGCTAGCGCCGCGACCACGCCGAGCTCCATCGCAGCGTGGAGCATCGCCGAGCCCGCGGCTCCGCGCGCAAGATTGGTCCAGAGCGCCGGAGCACAGGATGGGTCGAAACCCGGTTCGCGGACGGTCGTTTTCATGTGTGGAGAACCGGCCGAGTGCCGCCGTTCATGCGCCGGTCGATGGCGGTGACCACGCGCGTGCGCGCCAGCAGCTGGAGCCGGCGAAGGAAGTCGGCGTCGTCCGCCACCGCCTCGAGCGGGGTCAAAAAGTCGTCATGTAGCGGCGGCGCCTCAGAAATCCAGCCCGCCAGGCAGCGCTGCATGGAATCTCGGAGCGGGGTCGACATCGGCCCGATGAGATCGTCGAGCGCGGCCGTGTCGCAGACCCGCGGAATGGCGCTCAGCTCCCAGCCCCACCCGCTCATCCGATGAAGCCTGCCCGGCACGTTGCGAAACTGCGGCGTGACACCCAGCAGCCCGGCAAGGATCTCGACATATTCGCGGCCGGTGACGGCCGGCGCATGGGCGCAGTTGAAGATTCTGGCCCCCTGCCCCGCCCGCCCGGCGAGACGGCAGACCGCCTGCCCCGCATCGCGGCCGTCGATGAACTGCATCGGTTCCCGCCCCTCGTCCACCAGCCAGACCGGCCATCCCTTTTTCAGGCGCGTGACGAGCTGCGAATCCCGGTTGTGCAGCGGGACCGCCCCCGGCGCGCATCCTTGGGCGATCACATGCGGCAGCCGCAGAATATCGACCATCCGCCCGGACTCCACCCACGCCTGCTCGGCCAGAAGCTTCTGGCCGGCGTAGCCGCCGAGCTCGGCCGCGCGGCCGGCGGTGTTCTCCTTTGCCGGCAGGCGCGATCCGTCGCTGTAGACAAAGGTGGTGCTGATGACGATGAAGCGGCGGGCCCGGCCCTCCAGCGCCTCGAGCAGGCGTCCGGCATGGCCGGCATCATAGCACGCCGAATCGATGACGAGATCCCATCCCTGTGCGTGGCCGGCGAATGCGGCCGCGAGCGAGCGCTGGTCGTTGCGGTCCGCGACCAGATGCCCCGCCGTGCCCTTCGGTACCGGCCCGGGACCGGCGCCGTTCGAAAGGATCCATGTCGCATGGCCGTCCGCAACCAGCGCTTCCGCCAGCTCATGCCCAAGCACGCCCGTTCCGCCAACCACCAGGACATTCATGTTGGTTAATCCATTTCCGCCAGAGCGGCGCATCTTTCGTCGTCGCGCGTTCGCCACGCGATGCCGATGAGTTGCTTTCCGGACTCTTCGATGCGGAACGGGGCGGAATGTTCCGCCGGAATCTTCTGCAGGAGTGACGGAGGCAGTTCCGAAAACGGCGTCACCTGCTGCCGGCCTTCGGCCGTGAACCTGCGGACAAGCCCGTTGGTCCAGCCTGGCTCGAAACTCTCCTTGCAGATCCCGCCAATCAGGCCCCGAAGGCCGGCGGACTCGGGATGCTCCTCCGCCCACCGCGAGAGGCAGAGCAGCGAGTGGAGCGTTTCAGGATTCCACGCGGCGTCCCCCTTCCGCAGCACCCAGGGCGCGGCGTTCGTCTGCACCGGCCAGAGGACGACGATCTGGTCTGCAATCTGGAGCGCCGCGAAGACGTCATGCATGGCCATCAGCGCAGCGGCGCCGGTGTCCGAAATGATGCTCCGGCACTCAGCCAGAATCGACTGCGTCATGCCCGGGTCGACACCGTTCACAAATTCGTCGGCGACGAAGAGTTTGGCCGTCGTTCGCAGCAGGTAGAGCTGCGCCAGGGCCGCGCGTTTTATCTCGCCGCCGGAGAGCTCTGCGACGGTGGCCCGTGCGCGGTGCGCAAGTCCGAGCCGCTTCAACACCGACAGAACGGTGCGGCGCCGCTCGGGGGTTTCCGGCCAGACATTGTGCCACCACTTCCATTCGCCCCATGGCAGCCGGCAGAGGAAACTGGTGACCTCCCAGTTTGGATTGAAGGGATGGGCCTGGGGAATGTACACGGCCAGCGACCGCGGCAGTTCCTTGTCCGCCAGCAGCGCCCCACCCTCCAGCCGGATGCCCTGCGCGGTCAGCCCCTCCTCCGAAACACCGAGGCATGAATGAAGCAGCGAGGTCTTGCCCACCCCACTGGGCCCGGTGATGACAACGGCCTCGCCCGGAAGGCACCTGATCGTCAGCGGTCCCACCAGCTTCCGCCCGTTGCGGAAGACCGACCAGTCCTTGATTTCTATTGCTGCGGTGCTCATCGCCGGAAATCGACACCGAAGATTCTGCGCATGGTGCTGAGCCCCGCCTGCACGAGGAAATCAAGTCCAAGACCGAGAATCCCCAGCCAGATGCAGTAGGCGAGCACGCGCGCCTCGCTGTCGATCGAGTCGTAGCTGCGGCTGATCTGGATGCCCAGGCCGTGCTGCCAGATCGTGCCGTTGGCCCAGATCCCCTGCCACTCCCCGAAGAGCACGAGCACCGTCGCCATGCTCACCGAGATCCGCGCGGCAGCGCCGAGCGCGGAACCGAGGTGCGGAATCTGGGCATGCAAGAAAAGGCGGAGCCCGCGAAAACCCAGGACGCGCAGCGCGAACGTCTCGCGCGGGTCGAGGGTGCTGGCGCGGTGATGGATGATCTGCCAGCAGTAGGTCATGACCACGAACGCCGCGAGCGTGACTGTCGTGGTGAAACCGATGCCCAGCCGCGAGGATACAAGCACATGGATGGCGGCAATGGCCGGGACCTTCTGGACGATCATGAGAAGGACGAAGAATGCGAGCCAGCCCCAGAGCGTCCGGCCCGTCAGGATGCCGAGGGTCACCGCAAGCGTGAACCCGATCGTCATGCCGCACAGCGCCCGGAACGCGGTCATCAGGATCGCCTTGTAGGTGTCGATCTCGCCGGCCGATTTCATGAAGTAACTGCAGACCAGCGAAAGCTGCGGCCAGCCCAGCGGCAGCAGAACCATGGTCCAAAAGAACCACAGCACCGCCAGCGAACAGGCGGCACCGGCGAGAAACCTCGCGGCTGGGTTTAGCCTGGACATCGCGTCAGGGAACGGACCGCGCGGGGGCCGCGTCGCGGAGGAGACTGTCGTCGACGACGAAGCCAAGGTCTGAAGGCATCGCAAGATCCGCTGGATGCTTCCTCACCAGATGGCTGATCTCGGTGCGGATCTGCTCGCGGACGTGCGCAGCCGCCAGCTGCAGGCGCGCCGGGCTGCGGCTGAAGGTGAGAAGCTTGGGCAGCCGCGCCGGAGCGTTGTTCTCCTTCTTGCCCCATACCTCGGAATAGAACTGCTCGTCGCTGGTGTAAGTCTCGACCTCCGCGGAGATCGCCGCAAAATTTTTCAGCAGCGCAACAAAATCCGCCCGGCGCGTGCGCACGTCCTCCTCGCGGGCGACCAGGCAGTAGTTGAGCTCGTAGATGCCGCCGGCGCCGACCTCGTACCCGCCGGGCTGCGCGGCCATCAGGTTCGTTATGAACGGCTCGACGAGCACGGCGAAATCGATCGCACCATCGTCGGAGGCCGGTTTCCGCAGCAGCGACACGATCGTGCTGAACGTCGGATTCTCTCCCGTCGGGCGCCGCACAGTGGCCGGATCAACCTTCTCCTTCTCGAGGAGGTTGTCGAAGGCAACCTCGATGCTGCTGCGGGCAATGAACTGCGACCTGCTGCCGGCCAGGGGGACGCGCGGAACGCGGAAAACCGGACGCACTGCATCGGGAGAGACGTAGACCGTGGCCAGCACCACAAGGCGCGCGCCGCGCGCGACCTGTCCGGCCACCGCCCCCTGCGAGCAGAAGATCCAGTCCGGGCGCCCCGAACTGTCCGCCTTGGAGACAAGCAGGCGGACGGCCTCGGCGCCGGTGTTGACCCAGACCATCTCACCGCCGTTCTGCGCCCAGCGGAGGCCGCACCAATCGTACGGCGTGTAGCCGGAACTGCCGCGCAGCGGCTTGGCGGCGGCGCCGGTGGCTTCGGTTGTGTCCGCGGATGCGGACATGACGAGCAGCGCGGCGCAGGCAGCGAGCATCGTGAATGTCTTTGCAATGGGTTTCATGGTTTAATTCTCCTTGGCCACGAGTTCATGGCCGTAACTTACGTTGCTGTAATATGTTAGCTCGAACAAATGGACCCAGGCCCACTCCGTGATCAGGGTGTTGTAGCGGTCGCGCAGCTCCGGTGGACAGATGTTCGCGCCCATGTCCTGGCCCAGCTGGACCAAAAGCGATCGGAGCAGATTGCCGCGGTTCTTTTCCGGGGGCAGGATCCTGAAGGCGGCGTTGACCAGCTCGCCGGACAGTTCCGCGACTTTCCCCGAACGCAGATCAACCGGAGTCCGGGCCACCTCCTGCACCCGCTCATGGCTGATCCCGGCCGAGCATCCCCTGACCAGGTCCCTGCACGCCTTCAGCAATCCGCCGAATTCGGTGAGGAGCGGGAGCATGCGGGCCTGCCCAGCCAGCGCCCTCCCGCTGAAGAATCCCATGCCGGGCATCACATAGTCCATTTTCTCCAGCGCCTCAGGCGGAACAACGGTGCTCGAATAAAGCCCGCGGCGGCTGAGCGGAACGGCTGCTTCACGGAGGAAGACGTCGAAGGGGAACGATCCCAGGAAGAGGCCCGCCTTCGCACGATCCACGGGACTCGCGGTCCACAGAAAATACTCCGTGCGCGGGAGGATCCTGTGGGGCACCGCCTCCATTTCCCCGCAGGCGTACTCCCCCCAGCTGCCCTTCAAGGCGGCCACCGCGTGTTCGGTGCCCGGCCCTCCGGACGAGAATACGGACCCGAACGACTGGCACGGGTCCGATGCGACCAGGTAGCGCGCGGCGTCGGCGCCATGGTCGATGTCAGCCCGGTGACAGAGCAGGATGGGCGGGCACCAATACTTGGCCTCGTCCGATTCGAAGAGCTTCTTAAGCAGCGGCGTGAACCATTCGAGCTCCCAGACGAGGAAATCCTTCTCCTCCTTCTCCTTCTTCTCTTTATCCTTCTTTTCTCTCTTCCCGTCATTCTCTTCCTTCTCGGCGAGAACCTTCGCCAATGCCTTGTCGACTGCGCCGAACGGGAATGGCAGACCCGCCAGCCTCCCGGGCCGCTGGTTGAATTCGACCAGAATCCCGCCGTCGACACTGCCACAGCGCGTGAGTTCGATCAGGTGGTCATGCTCGCCGCCGAGCTGCCGAGCCGCCCTGAGCTGCTGCACAAACGGGTTTGCCAGTTCGTCGGCCACCCCTTGGTGCTCCCAAAGCATCTTCAGCATCCACAATGGCCACGCCATCGCGACGCTTGGAACGACGATCTGCAGGTATTTGTTTTCCGCCAACGCGCGGATCCGGCGGGCAAGTGAGCCGGAGTCCGTAACAGGAACAGGCGTCCGCGGTGCCGCTATGCCGGGCCAGAAGTCGATGAGGCCCCCGTTTCTGGCGCGCCGAGAAAAAGCCGCCCAACCCCCGTTCGCCGCCACCAGATCGCGCGCATAATGCCCCCAAGCAGCCAGATTCTCCGGGTGCCCTTCTGATTCTCTGCCGGCCCGTCGCTCCTCGTCCGGCTCCCAAAGAAACCGCTCGAACCGGTCGATCATGTTGTGCGGGCTCGGATTGCCCGTGAAAGGCTGTATCTGGTGCAGCGTCGGCGGGAGCGGCACAGCCCCGGCGCGCTTTTGCGTGCCCTTGCGGTCGCGGCCCTTTTCCGCCGAGCGGCCGGTGAACCAGTCCTTCCACACGCTGACGAAGCGGTCGCGGCCGTCTGTGGCCCGCGGGAACCATTCCTGCAGCGTCTTCGTGGGCGCGATGTGTGGCGTGAGCTCGTCGAAAAGCGCCGAACCATCGATGTCCTTTTCCAGTTCCCGGAGGTCCCGGTCGAAATTTCCGTTCGCCTCTTCGTCGCGCGCGCCCAGCGCGCGGTTGAGGTAGTGCACCACCAGCGCGAAACACAGATATGACTGCAGCCGGGCGAGTGTGATTTCCTGGAAGTTGCTCATCGCTTCTTGAGTAGTGCTGATTCCCATCTCTCCCGCAATCATATGTTATAGCGATTACAAACAAAGTCGAGAATGCGGTAATCGCTTTTTTACATTAGTTTACGTTACTATTATTTTTATCATGGGCAGCGTGTTTTTTAGTCTCCATCGACTTTGGGGCGATTTTCTGCCGTTTCTATCCCTGTAACCCAACCCCACCCATGAATGATGACCATACCTACATTCGCGCGGCCGTCGTAGCCGCTGTCTGCATCGCACTCGGTGCAGCTATCTGGGCCTTCCTCACCCCGCCCCACTCGCACTACCTCATCGCCCTCGAGCAGGAGGAAGTCATCGCCGTCGGCCAGCCGGTGCTGATCGACAACGAGGCCGAGCCCATCGGCCGCGTCGTTTCGCTCGAGCAGCATGGCGGTCACCGCGCCGCGAAGATCGAACTCCGCGAACGCGGTCTTCTCCTGCCCCAAGGCGTCGAACGCGAAGCGCCCGGCACGATGAAGCTGTCGCGGAGCAACGTCGGCGCCAACGCCGCGCTGCTCGCCGCGGGCTCGCTCATTCCGACGCGCTCGCCGGCCGCCCGCGCCCTCGCTGGGCTGCGCGGCTGGCTTGGCCGGATCCGCAAGGCTACCGCTGAATACCCCGCGGTCGCCGCCGTCATCGCGCTCGCCCTCATCGCTGCGTTCGCGCGGGTGTTCTCCGCGCGCCCCGTCACCGCGCTGCTCGTCGCCGCCGGCCTTCTGGGCGCCGCCGTCACCGTCCCCGCTGCGGTGAAGCGCTCAGAGTTTGAGAACCGGCTGCAGCCCGTCGAGCGTGCCCTCGTTCTCGCCGAACAGGAGAATGCCATGGCGGCGCGCCTCGCCGCCGCCGGCCTCGTCCGCGAATCCCAGGAGGCCGGCGTGCGCGCGCTCCTTCATGCCGACAGCGTCGGCGAGGCTGAGCCCGCTCTCACCGCGCTCTTCCGCCATCTCTCCGGCCTCACGTCGGAGCAGAACCGCCGGAACTTGGAACATCGCCTCCGTCGCCTCGCGCCCGGCACGCGCGCCGTGGCGGACTCGGTCGCCAAGCTTCCCACGACGCCCGAAACCGCGGACCGCATTGTGATGGCGTACTTCCGGCAGCGTGCGCGCATCAGGGATCAGATTTCCCGCGACACCGGCCTGCCCGCCGAATTTGTCATCGCACGCCTGCGCGACCTGGCGCGTTATCCCGAACCGCTCACCGCTGAAGAGGTGGTCCATTGGGCCAACGTCTCCGACTGCAGGATGTCGGGAGCGGACGTCATCCTGCCCGACGGTTCGTTGATCTCGCGGACGCCTGCGCCCGCGCCGGCGAAGCCGGTCCCCGTCGTGCCGGCCTCGGGCTTCTTCAAGTTCACACCGGGCCAGACGGTGATTCTGCTCGGCTCGCCGGTCCCGCCGACGACCGCAAAACCGGCGCCTCCGGTCCCGGCCCCCGCGCACCAGCCCCCGCCCGCCGCGGTCGAGCCACAGTCGGCGCCCGACATCACGGTCCGGAGCGCGGACACGCAGCCGGCGCCGGCGCCGGTTGCGCCGAAGCCCGCGCCTCTCCTGCGGGACAACGTGGAGCCGCCCGTCGTCCCGCAGGCCGCACCGCGCGGCCCGATCATCGTCACGCTGAGCGCATCGGGGCTCATCGCCCTGATCGCCTTCCTCACGTGGCTGTTCAGGGCCGGCCGGATCCACGCGATCACGCTCGCCGCCACCGACGGCACCTCGATCACGCATGAGGTGGCGGCCGACGAGGCCGTCGTCCTCGACCAGCCGCCGCGCGTCGACCAGCGCGACGCCGATGAAACCCTCCCGCGGATCTCGGTCACGTGGCTCGGCGCCAGGATCATTCCGGGCACGTCGCGCCGCGTCGAGATCGGCGGCTCGCCGGTCGAAAAACCCCTCCGCATCCGCCCCGGCGACATCCTCACCATCACCGCCGACGGCGCGCCGCCGCTCCAGTTCCACTTCCTCGCCTGCGAGCCGCTCGTCCCGGCCGCCGGCGAGGCCGACACGCAGCCCCAAACCCAATAAAACACCATGATCACAAATACCACCACCACCGCGCCGGTTCCCGGCACGCTTCACAACACCACCAGCCTCAAGACCCTCGTCCCGGTCATTCACACGTGCATCGGTTCGCTCCCGGTGGACATCGGACAGCGCATCCATGCCGGACTGGCTGAACACTATCAGGCGAACATGAACGACCTCCCGGTCGCCTTCCGCCTGATCGATTCGGCGGAGGGTTCGCGCGACAAGTCCGTCGCGTCGCACGGCAGCGGCACGAACCATCCTGCCAACGTCCACATCTATGAGGGCCATTCGATTCCGGCGCTGCGCACCGCACACGCGCGCCGGAAGGAAACGGCCCACATCGCCGACAAGCTCGCCAAGGTCGTCAACATTCAGGACGGCGGCTCTGCCCACGGCTGCAACCAGCAGCCGGAGTATGGCCTCGCCCAGTATGGCGGCAACTTCCCCATGGCCGAGCGCAGCCAGCAGGAGGCCGTGCTGCGCGTGCGTAGCATCGAACTCATCAACCGCTGCGAGCTCCGCGGCATCCGCGTGCGGTCGGGCCGCAAGGTCCGTTCCATCCGCTGGATCAACGCCGCGGGTTCCACCGGCAACGGCGCCGAATGCGCCGATGCCCTGGTCGCCAAGGCCCTCGCCGCCCAGAGCGGCATCGGCTTGGAGAACCACGCCATGGTCGTCATGCCCTCGGCGAGCACGTCGGCCGACCCGATCGCCGCGCGCGAGAATGCCGGCAAGCTGATCCTCGAGATGATGCGCGCCGTGCAGGATCCGAAGAGCATCGAGTTCAACGCCCTCGACGGTCGTGTGTTCCGGTATGACCAGCCGGTTTACGACACGATCACGCTCGTCAGCATCGGCAATGACTACCGG
>Ga0208628_1000859_pt1 | contig 12493 bp, 11 predicted proteins | sample LakWasMet16_LOW5_2_FD_183864 | JGI IMG/M metagenome (GOLD analysis project Ga0208628, IMG submission 183864) | Freshwater sediment methanotrophic microbial communities from Lake Washington under simulated oxygen tension - Sediment Metagenome... | ecosystem: Environmental > Aquatic > Freshwater >... | reverse complement strand
TCTTGTTCAGGTTCATAAAAAAGCGCGGCCGAAGCCGCGCTTTTTCAATTCCGAAAATGAATTCTTACCAGTAAACTTGGGCGCGGAATTCAAGAATGTTTGGATTGTCCTGGATCGATGGCGCAAAGATATTGGCGCGTTTTTCGCTATCGACCATCACGTAATTCAGCGCGAACTTGAAGTTGGAGCGCCAGTAATAGTTGGCACCGATGGTCCAGTTGCTTTCCTTGCCGCCCGTGATCAGGCCATCGTTCAAATCGACATGGTCATAACGCAGGCCCAACTGCCACATACCGGCGCTTGGGTCTTCCGGCAAGGTCGTTACCAGATTGCCGGCCTTGTAGGACCAGGTTTCGCCGGTGAGGTTCCACAAGCCAGACACGTAATAGCTGTCGAAGCCGTAATCCGGATTGCCAAACTTGCGGCTCATATTGGTGGTCATAGCTTCGGCCTGCAATTTGACCGGGCCATTGACCCATGCGGCTTCGCCACCCCAGGTGGTGATTTTGTCGCCGTCGGTGAATTGGCCGGAATCTACAAGTCGTTGACCTGCCAAATCGGCATCGGGGCGAACCCGGAAGCGTGCGCGGCCATCGGCATTGGCGGCTGCATTGTCACGGGCGTCATAGCTGACAGCCGACAAACCCAAATGGAAAATATTGCCGTTGTCATGCATCGGAGCCCAGGTGCCACGCGCACCAAAACCTTGGCCTTGTGCCAGGTTGCGGGTCAACTCGCGATTCATGTAGCTGCCGGTCAAGGTCCAGTCATCACCGCCTGTAGCGACCTGAACACCGGTTCGGCGTGCAACGCCTTGCAGGTTGGTGGTCATGGCTTTTGAAATGAAATCATTGAAGCGCGTGCTGCTCAGTTCTTCCATGCTGTTGGGCTGTTTGAACTGGCCAAGCGTAATGCTGGTGAAGCCGCTGAACTTGTATTTGACGTTGGTATCCAGCCATTTGTTGGCTTTGGCGTCGTAACCGGCCGTCCATTCCCATTGGCCTGGGCCTTTGCCTTTGAAGATAATTTCGGCACGGCGTAAGTCTTGGTCGGAATCAAGACCATCAGCGGCAGAGGCATTCAGAATACGTACGTCATTGTCGTAGTGATTGAAATCAGCCTGCAAGAGGCCTTCAAACGTAATTTCGGAGCCGCCAATCACGTCGATGGCAATTTCTGCCGACGCTGTGTTGGCAAGGCCGGCCAGGATGGCCAGAGCTAGTACTTTATGTGCAAGTTTCATGTTGAGTTCCCGCCAGGGTGTGGAGTTAGGCGAGCACTCTAGAACATGAAAGTTTCGTTAATGTGACAGTTTTGATTATTTCATCGTTTTATCTTTAAATTGACATAAATCGCGGATGACACAGTTCACGCACTCGGGTTTTCGTGCTTTACAGACGTATCGACCATGCAAAATAAGCCAGTGGTGCGCGTTCAACAGATACTCGGGTGGTACCGCTTTCATCAACTTGTCTTCGACCGCACGTACCGTGCTGCCCTTGGCCAGTCCTGTTCGATTGCCGACCCTGAAAATATGGGTGTCCACAGCCATGGTCGGTTTGCCGAAAGCAGTATTCAGCACTACATTGGCCGTCTTTCGACCCACGCCGGGCAGGGATTCGAGAGCTTCGCGGGTTTCAGGTACCTCGCCGCCATATTGGTCCTGCAGGATTTTGCACGTTTCCATGACGTGCCTTGCCTTGCTATTGAATAACCCGATCGTGCTGATGTATTTCTTGAGCCCGGCTTCCCCCAGCTTCAATATGGCGACGGGTGTATTGGCCGCCGCGAATAATTTCTGGTCGCCTTGTTCACCCCGACATCGGTGGCCTGTGCCGACAGCAACACGGCAATCAACAATTCAAACGGACTGGAATAGACCAATTCGGTTTTTGGATTCGGATTTAATTCCGCCAGTCGTGAAAATAACTCGCGGCGATGTTCGAGTTTCATGACGTCTTTTTCGATTGTTCGCGCTTTGCCTTGGCACGCGCCAAGGCCTGTGCAACGGCATCGACGGTGGTGGCATCCACCTTGCTTAGCTCGTGGCGCTGATATTTTTCCTCGGCGATACGCGTTAGACGAAGAGCTCTGCGCTCATGCCGCAATCGCGCGGCGTCGCGTTTGGCTTGTTCTTCCGGGCTGCAAGATTTGATCGCCATATGCAGAACTATCTGCCAACGAAGTTCGGTTTGCGCTTTTCCAGAAAGGCGCCGGTACCTTCTTTCATATCCTCCGTCGAGAACGCAATCGCAAAGCCCTGGGTTTCGTAATCCAGGCCGACTTCCAGACTTGCTTCGCCGCCAAGATGAATGGCATCAATGACGCCACGCAATGCCTGTGGTGCAAGATTGGCCAGATGCGCGGCAAACTTCTCGGTTTCTTCGAGCAAATCGGCAGATGGAAAAACACGTGTTACCAGATTCAGCGTGTAGGCGCGTGCGGCATCTATCGTCTGTCCGCTAAGACACAGTTCCAGTGCGGGGCCGCGGCCAGCCAGTCGCAGAAGTCTTTGGGTGCCGCCAAAACCGGGGATGAGGCCAAGATTCACTTCCGGCTGGCCGAATTTTGCCGTGTCGGCTGCAAATCGCAGGTGACATGCCATCGCCAGTTCCATGCCTCCGCCCAGGGCAAATCCATTGATCATGCCGATCACGGGTTTTCCGCTTTGTTCGATTTTAGACATGAGTTTTTGCCCGTGCCGTGAAAAATCCCTGGCTTGAACCGGCGTCAGTCCATTCATTTCCGAGATGTCGGCACCGGCAACGAAAGCTTTCGGGCCGGCACCGGTCAATATGATGACGTTGACGGTGTCGTCTACTGCCGCTTGGTCGAATGCAATATGCAGCTCGCCGATGGTGGCGTGATTTAGCGCATTGAGCTTGTCGGGACGGTTCAACGTAATAGTGCGAACTTTGTCTTTTTGCCCGATTGCGAGGTTCTGAAATGCCATGAAAACTCCAAATGCTTGAATGTAGGGAACTTTGCCGTCTGGAACGGGTCTCAGCAGTCACTGCTTAGCCAGCCGTCAGTGGCGGTTCAGCGTCAAGGCCGGTATCCTATCGCGTCTCGGGGCTGTTGTTAGTCCCGTTTATTTTACTGGAGATTCATTAAATGAAATTGCGTTTGTTGGCTGCCACCCTGGCGGCACTAAGTTTAACCGCCGGCGCTGCATTGGCTCAAACCGCTCCTGCGAAACCGGCGGCACCTGCAGCTGCCCCAGCTCAACAACAATTCACGGCACCCGACAAGGCCACGCTGAGCTATGCGCTTGGCTATGAGCGTGGTGCGATGATTGCCCGTTCCGGTGCCGACATCGACCCGGCCGCCGTTACCCGTGGTTTGCAGGATGCGATGGCGAAAAAAGCGCCTACGACATCGGCAGATAAAATGGGCAACGCACTGGGTTATTTCGAACAAAAAATGGAAAAAGATGCACGCGCCGGCTATGAAAAAGTCGCTCGTGAGAACAAGGTAAAAGCCGATGCCTTCATGGCGACCAACAAAACCAAGCCGGGCGTTATTACGCTTCCGGGTGGCGTGCAGTATCGCGTGGTTCAAGCCGGCACCGGCGCAAAACCTACCGCGACCGGTTCGGTAGTTGCCCATATGCGCGGTGTATTGTCCAGCGGCGTTGCACTGGGTGATACCTTCACTTCAAGTCCTTTGTCGCCGCCAACCCTGAAAATTTCCGAAATGCCGCCTGGCCTGCGTGAAGCAGTACTGTTGATGCCGGTGGGTTCGCGTTGGGAAATCACCATTCCACCAGAAAAAGGTATCGGTAAAGACGCCCGCGCACCGGGTGGTCCAAACCAGGCCATGGTTTATGATTTTCAGTTAGTCAACGTCAAGTAAGAACATAACGCGCCGGGTAACCGGCGCGTTTTTTTATATGAGTCATTCCCAACGTGCCATCCTCAGCCCCTGTATCGGCATTTGCGTGCTCGATGAGTCGGGATTATGCGAAGGCTGCCATCGATCCAGTCATGAAATTGCCTCCTGGTCGCTTTATAACGATGACCAGCGCTTGCATATTATGGAAACAGTATTGCCCAAGCGCGAATCGCAACGCGCATAGTCCGTGACCAATACCGACTTATTTTTTCAATCGCTTTCTGGGGCATTGCACGATACGTCTGCACCTCCGGAACAGACACCCTGGAATTACAGCGAGCTCATCGATTTGATCGAGGAGAACGGCACCATTATTCGGCCAGCGGCGGTATTGATCGGCCTTGTACAGCGTGACACCGGCTTGCATGTGATTTTGACTCGTCGCACCGAAGCACTCCGGCATCATGCAGGCCAGATAAGTTTTCCGGGTGGCCGTATCGAAGCAAGCGACCACGATCCGATTGCAGCTGCGGTTCGCGAAGCGCAGGAGGAAATCGGATTGCTGTCGGAACATGTCGAGCCTTTGGGCTATCTTGATTCATTCCTCACGATTACCGGTTTTCATGTCTACCCGGTTGTCGCTAAAGTGTCGATTGATTTCATTCCCAAAGCCGATCCCGGTGAGGTCGATGAAATTTTCGAAGCACCGCTCGAATTTGTCCTGAACCCGACGAACGCCAAGCCGATAGAAATCGAATACCGCGGCAAGAGTCGTACCATTATCGAATTCCAATATCGGCACTATCGCATTTGGGGTGCGACCGCTTCCATGCTGGTGAATTTCCGGAAACGAATAGAGCAGGCGTCATGAACTGGAATACCATTATTTCTCCCGAACAACTTTCCCGGTCGCTAGATGACGACGATGTGGTCATTGTCGATGCGCGCTATGTTCTCGGCGATGCGCAGGCCGGCGAGCTCGCTTGGCAGCAAGCCCATTTGCCGAATGCGTCATACGTCCATCTCGATCGTGATTTATCTGACAAGCACAAGCCCGCCAACTACGGGCGACACCCCTTGCCGGATGCCGATGCCTTTTGCCGAACTTTAATGCGTTGCGGTATCTCTCCGGAATCCAGAGTCGTTGTGTATGACGCCAACGATGGCGCAATGGCGGCAGCCAGATTCTGGTATTTGCTGCGACTTCTGGGGCATGAAAAAGTGGCGGTACTGGATGGCGGTTTCGCGCATTGGCAAATGCTGGGGTTGCCGGTGAATGACCGGGCGGCCATCGTAAAACCATCCAGCTATCGAGCCGAATTTGACGAGTCTTGTCTTGTCGGCGCGGATGTCATCATGAACAATTTAAGTGCCGGTAAATTTGTTCTGCTCGATGCGCGTGCCGGGGAACGCTATCGCGGCGAAATCGAGCCAATCGACAAAGTCGCAGGCCATATTCCCAATGCATTGAATCGACCCTATGGGCTGAATCTTGAAAACGGACGGTTTCGTTCTCCCGAGAACCTAAGGCAGGAGTTTCTTGCCTTGCTCGGCGAGCACGATGCGTCTGAAACGATCCTTTATTGCGGATCGGGTGTTACTGCCTGCCATAATCTTCTGGCAATGGAAATCGCGGGATTGCAAGGTGCGAGAATTTATCCGCCCTCGTGGAGCGGATGGATTAGCGATTCCGATCATGCAATCGAAAAATCAAATTAAATCGCACTGTACATAAAGGCGCTTTTTACGCGCTGTCATAATTCGGTAGCGCCAATTCAGTAGTTTATGCATGCCATTTGGCGATTACTCAATTGGTACGCATACCATGAATTTCAAAAAAACAATCGCTACGGTTTGCCTGTGGCTTGGCGCTTTTTGCGGATCGGCAGCTGCGCAGGATACGATTCGTATCACGGGTTCCAACACACTGGGCAACAAGGTAGTGCCGATTCTTGTCGAAGGCTGGATGAAGAAGTATGGCTATGGCCAGATTGCCCGGTCACCGACAAAAGCTGGCATTACCCGAATAGGCGCAAAGCGCGATGGTGAATCGGTGATTGTTGAAATAAACGGTAAGGGTAGCCGTTCGGGTTTTCAGGACTTGATAGACGGCGAGACTGAAATTGCGATGATGTCGCGCAGCCTGTCGGCAAAAGAGATTGATGATGGCTGGCAACTTGGTAGTTTGAATTCTCCCGATCAGGAGCATGTCATTGCCTTGCAGGCGCTTACGGCAATCGTGCATCCGGGTAATTCGTTGGCCGGGTTGGATGTGTCGCAATTATCGAAAATTGTTTCAGGTGAAATAACCGACTGGCGGCAACTGGGAGGAAAGCCCGGTGCGATTCGGCTGCATATTGCACGCCAAGGGACCGGCTTGGCTGAAATGCAATCTGCCATTTTGAATGCGGTATCGAATGTGGGAAATTCCGTTAAACATGGCAATTCGAAAGAAATCGGTGCGGCAATTTCCGCTGACGTGAATGCAATCGGGATAATAGAGTTTTCGGCGGTTTCAAATGGATATCGCGTGTTGCCCATGCGAGTTGCCGGCAGATTGATTCCGGCCGATCAACTGCATATCAAGTCGGAAGACTATCCCTTGATGCGACGACTGTATTTTTATACGGGGCAAATAATTACGGCTCTGGGTCGTGGCTTCCTGACATATGCAGAGTCCTATGAAGGCCAGCGATTGCTTGCATCGAAAGGATATCTCAGCCTTTCGCCGATGTTGTTTTCCGACGTGGGGAAAGAGGAGTTTCCGAAGGACTACGTCCAATGGGTGGACGGAGCGTCGCGAGTTTCGTTTTCCTTTCGCTTTGGCAATGCCTACTCGATTTTCGATAGCCGAGGGGCCCAGGATTTGGCACGACTGAAGGATTTCATGAGCAGGCCCGAAAATAAAAACCGCAAGGTTATATTGGTTGGGCATGCCGAGAAACAATCTTCAGTCTATATTGCAAACTCGGTCAGCAATGAATATGCCGACCTGGTTGCGACTGCACTTACCGAAATCGGGATAAATCCGATACGCGTCAGGGGCGTTGGTTATTCCTTGCCTCTGACAACCTCGGGTAATGGCCTTTACAGGAATCGCCGTGTTGAAATCTGGCTTCGGTAACTAACGCGAGTTTTTACGAAGGTCTGGCAGAAGGATCGCATCTTTATTTTTTCAGTTTGCTCATTAATGCCTGCAGAGCTGCTTGTGAGTCTGGCGAATACCAGCCAGAAATAAACATTTCCAAATCGGCGTTGTCAAAAGAGTTCAGGGCGTGGACGATATCGGCGCGGGCAATTTTTCGTGTCGCCAGCATCGGTGAAGAAGGCAGGGCGAGCGTGGCATCGAGCCAGACTTTTGCGGTTTCAACGACGTGCGCCGCATCACTGAGCACATCCACCAATCCAATCTCGTGGGCATGTGCGGATTCAATCATCGCACCGGCCACAATCAGACGCTCGGCGCGCTGTGCGCCGATCACTCGGCGCATCAGATACTGGATGGCTTCCGGCACGATCAGGCCGACCTGCGTTTCATTCAGGCCAATGCGGAAAGGACCATGCGCCATCACGCGATAATCGCAGCACAGCGCCAACACGCAGCCGCCTGCGGGGTTGTGGCCGGCTATGGCTGCAGCTACGGGCACGGGCGAATTGGCCAGCGCACGGGCGGCATCGAAGAATCTCGACCAACAACGCAGCAGGCCTTCTTTATCGAGCGACATCAGATAGGGAACATCCAGGCCGCCGGAAAAAACTTTTTCGCCGCCTGATAAAACCAGCCCGCGCGCGCCATAGGCTGGCGCAGTCGTGATGGCCTTGACCAGGGCATCCAGCAATTCAAAATTCAGTGCATTGACCGGTGGTCGCATCAATTTGATTTCATGGATGTGTCCGTGCTGGATAATTTCGATCATGACATTTTCTCAATTAGGGATTTTGACATCGGGTGCCCAACGGTAGCGCACAGTGTAAGTCAAAGTGGTTTCGCTGTCGGCAGCCACCGGTACGTCAAAGCTGACCGATTGTGCGCTGCGCTTTTCAAAAGGTACCGAGCTCGACACCATTTCCCATGTGCTCCATCGTGGCAGGCGCTCGCTGACGCGCACGGAGGCGGCCTGTGACTTTGCATTGATCAGTTTGATGCTGACTCGTTCCACCATCGTGCGGCCATCGCGATCAATCTGGAAGTCTTCGCGTGTTCGTGTCGATTTCAAGTCGAAGACATTGCCGATTTGCAGGGTAACGTCTTGATTGGCAGCCGTATGATTGATATTGGCTTCACCCAGAAAATCCTTGCCATCGAACATCCGCACACGGCCGGCAGGCAATGGAATGCCGAGACCTGACGCTTTGCTGTTTTTGAACCGCAGGGTCGCAAACACTGGCAGTTCCTGGCCTTCAGCAGCGCCATAATTGGCATCGATGATGGGATAAGGCGGCATCCATTCGCCCATGCTGTAATTGGTTTCGTAACGGCGTTCGCAAGCAATGTTGTTGGCCGTATTGACCAATGGCAGGCGCTGCACGCTTCCCTGCGGCAAGGAGCCGGCATTCGGGAGTTTGTAAGCTTGGTATTCGCCGGAAGCCTGTGCATCAGGCGCGCCATCGGACATCACCATGGATTTCTGCATTCTGGGGGCCGGTGCTGCCATCATCATTTCCGGGCCGACCGAGGGTGCGCGATTGGGTTGCCCTGCCACGAGTGTCAGAATCACATTGCTGAAGTCGGCACCGGAACGATTTACCACCATCGCGGCACCTTCAATATCCATCTTGCAGTCTTTGCCCAAGCCACTGGCATTGACCAGATATTCGGCCCGCCAGGCGAGACCCGAGGTGGCATAGGACAGGCCAAAATTCTCACGTCCGGCCTTGGAATTGGCGATGCTCCATCGCATCGTGGGTTCATTCACGACGCCGTCGGGCATGCGTGGTAATTCGAAGCTGGCGTAGTTCGACAAGACCTTGATACGACCATCGGCGAGTTTGAGAGTAAGGCCGCTGCCAGCCGACATCAGTTGGCCTGTATAGGTTTGTCGATCATTGCCTACGGATTGTTCCACCGTTACGGTTTGACCCAGCGCGCGACGAAGCAATTCTTCCTGCCCTGCAATGGCGAAATCGAAACGCTGGCCACGGATTTTCGCGCTGCCATGGGGTCTCAGCACCAGCGAGCTGGAATCCATTCCGCGCGGTAGCCCGCCTAGTGATACATCGTTGTCGCCAGCCTTAAGGTCGAAACCGATTTTCCGCTCGAACAAGGCGAAGCCTGGACCGCCGGGGCCGGCTTCGGATTGTGCTACCGATTCATAATCGCCGCTATAGATGGTTAAGGAACCGTCAGCGGCTTTTGTCGCGTTGCTCATAATGGCCAGACCTAAAGTGGTGGATGCGGCAAGCAGTTTGATTTTCATAAAGACTCCGTTCTCAGATAAAAGTATCATAGGCTCATGAACGTACGACACTATTATTCAGGGCTAATCTGCCTGACGCTGGCTTCAGCTTCGGTTACAACTCTGGCTGATATGGCCCCTAAGGCCAAACAGACAAATCTCCCGCAGGAATGCATGCCAGTGATCCGGCAGTCCTGGATTCGCAGCGCGCCTCCGGGGGCGAAAACGCTGGCCGGGTATCTGGTATTGAGTAATCCATGCAAATCGGTCGTCAAGATTGTCGATGTTGAAAGTCGGGATTTCGGAATGCCGATGATCCATCGCACCGTGATCGAAAACGGTATCAGCAAAATGCGTGACCCCGGTGTGCTGGAAATCAAGCCAGGTGCTTCGCTGAAATTTGAAGCGGGTGGATTGCATCTGATGTTGATGCAGCCTTTACGGACCTTGAAAGAAGGCGACAAGGCCGGTGTGCGTCTGGTCTTGGCAGACGGCCGGAGAGTTTATTCGGAATTTCCGGTGCTGCGGCAAGTGCCAAAACAATAACGCGGAGTGGGCATTGCCCACCCTGCGGCTAGTCCTTGCAGGCGTTCAACACATTTTCCGGCAAGGGCACGGTACTGCCAGTCGAAGCATTTACCCAGACCATCACGGTATGGCCGTCGGCATAAAGAATATTCGCATCGGATGTCGAAGTAATGCGATGTGCCAATTTCAGACTTTTCGTGCCGATGTGTTCGCAAAATAATTCGACGTGGATTTTTTCCGGCCAGGCAATCGGTTTTTTATAATTGTTCTGGATTGCCGCCAGAATCGGCGCGCAAGCGGCATCGGCCCAGTTTTCCACCAGTGATTTGAACCATTGAACGCGAGCTTCTTCGATAAAGCGCAAATAGCCGGTGTTGTTTACGTGGTTGAAGGCGTCCAGGTCGCCCCAACGGATATCCATTTCGATTTTATAGAGCGATTTCATGCGATTTTTTTCCGTTTGGCGGTTTTTGCGATTTTACTTTCCGGCACTTCCAGCATTTTTGCCAAAAAGCGTCCGGTATGCGATGCCGGGTTTTGTGCAACTTCTTCCGGGGTCCCTTGCGCGATGATTTGGCCGCCGCGATGACCTCCCTCGGGGCCAAGATCGATGATCCAGTCGGCGGTCTTGATAACGTCGAGATTGTGTTCTATGACGACAATGGTGTTTCCGTCATCGCGCAATTTATGCAGCACGGCGAGCAGGTGTTCAATGTCGTGAAAATGCAGGCCTGTGGTGGGTTCGTCCAGAATATACAAAGTCTGCCCGGTATCGCGGCGCGACAATTCTTTCGATAGCTTGACGCGTTGTGCCTCGCCGCCAGAAAGTGTTGTTGCACTCTGGCCAAGCTTGATATAACTCAGGCCGACATCCATCAATGTTTCCAGTTTTCTCGCCAGTGTCGGCACGGGTTCGAATAATTTCAGCGCGTCTTCGACTGTCATTTGCAGGATGTCGTGGACGTTGTAACCCTTGTACAAAATTTCCAGTGTTTCGCGGTTGTAGCGTTTGCCGTGGCAGACATCGCAGGGCACATACACATCCGGCAGGAAGTGCATTTCCACCTTGATCAAGCCGTCGCCCTGGCAGGCTTCGCAGCGACCGCCGCGGACATTGAAACTGAAACGGCCCGGCGAATAGCCGCGGGCGCGCGCTTCCGGAACCTGTGCGAATAATTCGCGAAGCGGCGTGAATAAGCCGGTGTAAGTGGCCGGGTTTGAACGCGGTGTGCGACCGATCGGCGATTGGTCGATATCGACGACTTTGTCGAACAGATCGATGCCGTGCACTTCGCGAAAAGGCGAAACGGTATGCGCAGCACCGTTCAATTCATTTGCCGCAATGTGGTACAGAGTATCGTTGATCAAGGTGGACTTGCCGGAACCCGAAACGCCGGTAATCGCGACAAACAAACCCGCCGGAATTTCGAGATCGACGTTCTTCAGATTATTGCCGGTGACACCCAGCAGTTTCATCGACATTTTTGGTTTGGCTTTATGCCGAACCGTCGGGATTTCGATTTTCATCCGGCCCGACAGATAGGCACCGGTCAGCGAGCGCGGGGCTTTCAAAATATCGTCGATGGTGCCTTGCGCGATAATTTCGCCGCCATGCACGCCGGCGCCGGGACCGATATCGACCACGTGATCTGCCAGGCGAATGGCGTCTTCATCATGCTCGACCACGATCACCGTATTGCCCATGTCGCGCAGTCGCGTCAGCGTGCCGAGCAGGCGTTCGTTGTCACGCTGATGCAAACCAATTGAGGGCTCGTCGAGCACGTACATCACGCCAACCAGGCCTGCACCGATTTGCGATGCCAGACGTATACGCTGTGCTTCGCCGCCGGACAGGGAATCGGCCTTGCGTTCCAGTGTCAAATAATCCAGGCCGACATCCATCAGGAAGCGGAGGCGATCATGGATTTCCTTCACGATCTTGACCGCGATTTCGCCGCGCCAGCCGCTCAATTTCAATTGCGAAAAGAAGGCAATGGTTTCATCGATCGGCCAGCGGGTAATTTCCGATAATGTCTTGTTGGCCACTGTTACACTGCGTGCCGCTTTATTCAAACGCGCGCCATTGCAAGCCGGGCAGGGCTGAACGCTGATGAATTTCGCCAGTTCTTCCTTGACCGCCTGCGATTCGGTTTCGCGGTAACGGCGATCCAGATTCGGAACGATGCCTTCGAATTTATGTTTGCGCTGCGTGCGGCCACCGGATTCGGTCAGATAGGTAAACGAAATGATGTCTTCACCACTGCCGTAAAGAACGGCATTGCGAATATCTTCGGACAACTTCTGCCACGGGGTATCGACATCAAACGCGTAATGCTTCGCCAGCGATGCAATCAACTGGAAATAATAGGCATTGCGACGATCCCAGCCGCGCACCGCGCCTGCTGCGAGACTCAGTTCCGGGTGCACAACGACCCGGCTTGGGTCAAAGAAATCCTTGATGCCCAAACCATCGCAGGACGGGCAGGCCCCCATCGGCGAATTGAATGAAAACAGGCGCGGTTCAAGTTCGGGTAATGAGAAATCGCAAACCGGGCAGGAGAATTTCGATGAAAACAAAATCGGCGTGGCTTTGTCGTTGTCGATTTCCATCACCGAAGCCATGCCCTCGCCCAGCTTCAAGGCGGTTTCAAAACTTTCGGCCAGACGCTGTTTCAGGTCTTCACGTGGTTTGAAACGGTCGATCACCGCTTCGATCGTATGTTTGTTGCGCAAAC
>Ga0208628_1000857_pt1 | contig 12531 bp, 12 predicted proteins | sample LakWasMet16_LOW5_2_FD_183864 | JGI IMG/M metagenome (GOLD analysis project Ga0208628, IMG submission 183864) | Freshwater sediment methanotrophic microbial communities from Lake Washington under simulated oxygen tension - Sediment Metagenome... | ecosystem: Environmental > Aquatic > Freshwater >... | reverse complement strand
CCAATAATGACGGTGTCCGCCCGAAAAACTTTGGCTTTATCAATATAAGCACTGGCGTGTATGAACCTGCATACCAGGACAAGGTAGCCGATGTTTCAGAGATCATTATTGCAAGTGATGGCGTGACAGTGCTCGGTGTAGTGACTGCAGCGGCAACACCGGTAATCACCATGCTCGATTCGGGGAATGCCGATGCGACCCTTTATGAGAGCATTGCCCGGACATTTCCGAAACAGATTGTCAATTTTGATGGCGCAACGATAGATGGAAAGAAAATTTTGCTGTCGGTCAGAAGCGAAAAAAACATGGGTGATCTCTATGTTTATGAGCGTGACACCAAGCAGGCGAGATTGCTATTGCGTAAACGCGATTGGCTGAAAGAAAGCGAAATGGCCGAGGTCAAATCACTGAAGATCACATCCCGCGACGGCATTGACCTGTATGGCTATCTCACGCTGCCAAACGAAAAAAAATTCACGAAGCCGTTTCCATTGATCGTCAATCCGCATGGCGGACCGATTGGCCCGCGAGACGAGTGGGGCTTCAACTTGAATGCACAATTGCTCGCGAGTCGCGGTTATGCGGTACTACAGGTGAATTTCCGCGGGTCGGGTGGTTATGGTGGCGAATTTCAAAAGTTGGGCCAGATGCAATGGGGCGGAAAAATTCAGGACGATATTATTGACGCTACCCGTTGGGTGACGGCTCAGGGGGACGTCGATGCCGACAGGATATGCATTTTCGGTGCGAGCTTCGGCGGCTACTCGGCCCTGATGGCACCGATTCGCGAGCCCGGCATGTTCAAGTGTGCAGTGGGTTATGTGGGTATTTACGATATGGAGCTGATGGCGACCACTGGCAGTGCCTCCATGGCCCGGAACGGCAGTAAATTTATTGAAAAAAATCTCGGCAAGGACAAGGCCGGGTTGAGAGCCATTTCGCCGGCCCACAACGCTGACAAAATAAAAATCCCGGTCTTTCTGGCCGCCGGCGCACGGGACATGCGCGCACCCCCCATTCATACCGAAAGAATGCAGGCGGCGTTGAAGAAAGCGGGCAACCCGGCCGAAGAAGTCATCATTCAAGCCGATGAAATGCACGGATTCCACGACGAGAAAAATGCCCTGGATTTTTACACGAAAATTCTGGCTTTCCTTGAAAAACATATTGGAAAGAAATGAGTTTAGTTGATTCAAAAATAGGGTTGATGCGATAAGTTACGTCAACCCATAAGCTGCAGTCGCTGCGCACCAAATACATTTCCTCGATCGTAGGACGCCGCTTGCGGGCGACGATGCATTGCGAAATGGCTATCGCAAATCTTCCCGGCTTGCCTCGCTTTTCGAATTTTATCAGCACCACAAAAAACGGCGGGTTGAAAATCCGCCGTTTTGTCTGCAGGAACTCTCATGCTTACGGTCTGAAACGCGAGCCCTTGTCAACAAGAATGTAGGCGCATGTTCCATCGGTGTTCCATTGAAAATAAATATAGGAATCGTCGGCAATGCTGCGAATGGTGTCGACCATGTTGGCATTGGTGGTGTAACAAGTCCGGCTGACGCCGGCGTTGTTCACGGCATAACAATTTCCATACGAAGCGCCCGTGGTGTAGGCATTGTGATAGCAGCCGATGTATTGGACGGTATCAGGGGTATTGCGTGTAGTGGCAATGGACCCTACGGCGAATTTGTAGGTGTCGTTGATGCCTACCTGGTAGCCCGAATAGAAGCCTGCCATGGCGGTGCCGGTGACGGTAGCAAGGGCGCAGGCCAAGCCGATGGCCGCAGCATGGCGTAAACGTTTGTTTTTCATTTTTCAGTTCCTTGAAGTGGTGGAGGGTTGTCGAAAAGAATCTTGCTAGTCGTGTTTTTGCCGGACGCGACCATTGTTGATGGCACGCGATAATGCCGCCAATAACTGATGTCGTTCTGCTGCAGGAAGTTGACCGAGCTGTGCCTGAAAGATGATCAGGTCTTCGTGTGTCAAAGGTTCTTTTGGCAGCATGGATTCCACTTTACGATCCGCTGCCAGTGCTTCGGCGCCACCAAGGACTATCGGGGCTGGTTCATCCGAAGAAACCGGACGGGATATGGTTGCATCACGATTTTCCAATGCGGAAAGCCTTGCATTGATTTGTGTTGCGAAGGCGACACCGTCTTTCAAATCCAGCGCGGTAATGGGAACAGGTGCGACGTTTTTATTGTTTGCTTCCGACCTTGGTTCCGCGGGCTGGGCTAATGCCGTTTCTACTCGATAGAGCAGCCAGGCCTGCATTCCGAACAGGCACAGGAATGCAATGGTTTGCAGCGTGGGTTGACGAGGCATGTGAAGTTTCTGATGAATGCGATAACCATGAATAACGTGGTGCAATACGTGAAGCGGCCAACATGCGTGATGTGTTCCGTGATCGAACCAGGTTCAATTGCGCTTCGTGCGTGTTCCCCGGCCCGGTTCCATGCGGGATCGAGGCCGCCCGCCCGCAACATCTGAAATAAGCGATAATCCCGGTTTGAACGATAATTCCTGTCGTCAGGTAAAACGCCATGTCGCCAAACAACGTTGGGTCATCATCATGAAAATAATTCAAACGCTACTAGTAGCCAGCTTTGCGATGTTCGCTCAATTTGCATGCGCAAACGAGAAAATTCCGCTTGCCGATTTCATCAAGAACCCGACCTACAACAGTGCCAAAATTTCACCCAGCGGCGATTATCTCGGCATGATCGTGGAACGCGGCGAGCGAGATGTCCTGATTATTCTTGATGCCAACACCCTGAAAATGATTCATGTGCATCAGGCTCCGGAAAATTCCAGTGTCGGTGCCTTCCATTGGATTGGTGCCAAACGCTTCATGCTGACCACAACCAAGAAATTCGGGCGATGGGCGAGTCCGTTTTTTTCCGGGAAATGGATTGCAATGAATGTGGATGGCAGTGCGCAGCAGGATCTGAACCTTGCCGGCTATGAAAATCAGGGTACCGCGCATGGCCAGGCCATGAAGCAGAACAGCGTTATTCACGGTCCCTTGGTGCTGGAAGATTCCGTTCCCGATGATGAAGCCCGAATCATTGCTTCGATATCCGAATATTCGGATGACGGCGCCACCACGAAGTTGGTCAACCTCAATACGTTTACCGGTCGCTATGCTTTGTTGGCCTATGGACCGCCGATGAAGAATTGCCAGTTTGCCCTGAACAAGGCGCATCTGCCGAGTTATGCATTGTGCACGGAACTTCCGGACAAGGATGATGATGAAACTTTTCGCACGCAATTCTACAAACGCGCGGAAAACGAAAAGTGGCTGCCGGTGGGACAAAGCATCACCTCCAAAAGCTCGATGAGACTGATTGGCGAAGGCGCTGACGGCAAAGTCAGTGTCTTTCATAACGATGGTTCGCACCCTTCAAGTTTTGGCTATATCAATACAACGAGCGGTCTTTATGAAGCTGTGCATCAAGACAAGACTGCCGATGTTTCGGACGCCATTTTTTCAAGTGACGGCGTCACCGTATTGGGTGTCGTGACGGAAGCGGCGGTACCATTAATCACCATGCTCGATACCGACAATGCCGACGCGGATCTTTACGCGAGTATCGCCGGAGCATTCCCCAAGCAGTTTGTCGATTTCGTCGATTCGACAATGGACGGAAAGAAAATCCTGGTGTCGGTGAAAAGCGAAAAGAATCCGGGCGAACTGTATCTTTATGATCGCGATACCAAGAAGGTGAGATTTCTTTTGCGTAATCGCGCCTGGCTGAAACAAGACGATATGGCCGAAGTCAAATCGGTGAAGATCAAATCACGCGACGGCAAAGACCTTTACGGCTATCTCACGCTACCGAGCGACAAATCGGGCAAGAAACCGTTTCCCTTGATCGTCAATCCGCATGGTGGCCCTATCGGCGTGCGTGACCAGTGGGGTTTCAACTGGGAAGCGCAGATGTTCGCCAGTCGCGGTTATGCCGTGTTGCAGGTGAATTACCGCGGATCGAGTGGTTATGGCGATGAATTCGAAAAGATGGGCCATATGCAGTGGGGCGATAAAATTCAGGACGATATTATCGATGCCACGCGTTGGGTGACGGCGCAGGGTTATGCCGATGCCGACAGGGTTTGCATTTTTGGCGGCAGCTTTGGCGGCTACTCGGCCCTGATGGCGCCCATTCGTGAGCCTGGCATGTTCAAATGTGCGGTGGGTTATGTGGGTGTTTACGACATGGCTCTGATGGATTCCGCCGGAGACATTGCCAGAAGACAGAGCGGCAGGGAATTCATCGAAAAAACGCTCGGCAAGGACAAGGCCAAGTTGAAGGCCATTTCACCGAGTGAAAACGCAGACAAAATCAAAATTCCCGTGTTTCTGGCTGCCGGTGCCCTTGACCGGCGTGCACCGCCCATACACACCGAGAGAATGCAATCTGCCTTGAAAAAAGCGGGCAACCCTGCAGAGGAAGTCATTATCCAAGAAGGCGAGATGCACGGATTTTACGACGAGAAAAACAATCTGGCCCTGTACACGAAAATGCTCGCTTTCTTTGAAAAATATATCGGAAAGAAATAATTGGATGGCAGCAGTGGCATGTCCGGGTCACGGCTTTGCCTGACCCGGAATACGTCGCCAAACAGCTGGCCCCATTCCCGGTGCATCTAAAAACCGCTGGCGTAGTAGACTCGCCGAAAGCAGAGAAGCAAGGATGGAAACATGGCATTTCAGTGGCGGAATCTGAGTCTGTTGCGTATTGCAGGATGGGGCCTGTTGGTGGCTGCTCTGCTGATTGTCGGCATTGTTTATGCTGCCATGCAGGAATCCGACATGGTCAGGCTGGAGGCCAAAGAGCAGGCTGCATATATCGCCGAGCAAGAAAAACTTGAAACGGAAATCAATCAACATATCGCGCAAATTCAATCCGAAACCTCCGGGCTGAAAAACCATCCGTGGGCGGGTGAATATTACGAAGGTGATGGGCTGGGCGCGAATATCAATTTTTATGTATCGCCCGTCGCTGGAGTGACCACCACCTGGCATGGTTGCATGGGTCTGTACGGCGCCGATTTTGGTTCCATTCGCCAGAACGACGAGGGCTTTCTCGAATTTTCTTTCCGGAAAAATAAAAAGGGCGGCTTTGACAACTTCGAGGCAAAAGTGCTTCCGGTGCGTTGGGGCGAACGCCGGTATTTGATTCCTGAAAAACAGTTGGCGAAATTTGCATCCGACATCAATCTTGGCGACGAACCGCGAGACGTTATTCACGGTAGGTACCCGTTGCTGCAGGGAGACGAGAAAAAACCGGTTAGCGGGCTGCCGAATCTGCCGGCCGAATACCTGCAGCGCATACGAACCGTGGCGACCAAGGCAGACATCGTGAAAGTGGAACGTTTGTCCGAACAGGCAACGGAATATTCATGTAAACGAAGCTACCGCGTGACACTCAACAAAGGACGTTCCGATGGCCTGCAGCCCGAAGATACATTGCGGCTGATTTCCCCCAGAAGGGTATTTGAAAATCTTGTCTTGACCGAAGTGCAGGATTCAACGGCGTCGGGGCAGATAAATACTTATGCAGACAAATGCACGGACACCGATACGATGCCGGACAAAAGCTGGGTGTTTTCCACCGGTGCCTATAGCCTGCGGTAACGGGGTACGCCGAATCTTTAACACCGCTTTTTGACATCCCGCTGGAGCGGGTATTAAATGCAGACGTTATTCCGGACCGCATATCGAGAACCCGCCATGCTAAATAATTTTCGCTCTGTAATGCTCGCTCTTGGCGTGATCGCCTGCCTCGTAGTCGCACCGGCCGACGCGAAACAAAAAAGCGTCGGGAACAAGGCGGCAACGCCCGGCGCGCAAGCCTTGAAGCTTTATCAGTCGCTCAGGGACCAGGACTACAAGGCGATGTTTTACCTGCTGGCATTGACGCCGAATGGACGTGCGACGCTTACCAGTGCCGATCAGTTCGCTTTGGATGTAAAAAAAGGCTACGACAGCAGTTTCAAGACGCCGCAGGAGAAGGTCGACTCCGACAAGCTGCTCGCGAGCATCTCGAACATCATGATTGGCGAAGCGCTTGTCACGGGCAACAAGGCGGCCGTTCCAACTTCATCCGATATTACGGTGAATAACCAGGTCTACCACTTCAGGGGTGTTGCCAATCTGATCCTCGATGGCGGTGTCTGGAAACTCGACTTGACCTTCGATGAGAATTCGGAAAAAACCATGGCGCAGCGCGTCAGCGAAATGCTGGGCAAGCCTGATCCCCTGAAGTAAAACTGCGAGATGCCGATTTCCGAACTCGATAATCCATTCTGGTCTTCGCTGCAAACAAGACATCGGGATATTGCATTGAAAGCGGGTGACGTAGCCCGCTTTCCAGCCGAGTTCGCGCCGTTTATGGGTGTGGCGAATGCCGATGTGAACTCTGCGGAAGCGATTGCGTCATTGCTGGCACCGCAGGAATCGGTCTATCTGCTTGGCGTCGTACCGCAATTGAATAATGATTGGCAGATCGAGGCCTTCAGGCCCTTGGCGCAAATGGTTTGCGAGGCGCCATTGGAAATAATCGATGGACCGGAAGTCATTGCATTATCCGAACGGCATCGTATCGATGTGTTGGCTTTGACGGCGCGCGTGTATCCGCATTATTTCCGCAATCGCACGATGGACATGGGTCGCTATTTCGGTATTTATCAGGATGGAAAATTGGCCGCGATGATCGGCGAACGAATGGGTACCGATCTGCATCAGGAAATCAGCGCGGTTTGTACCGATCCGGATTTCAATGGCCGCGGTTATGCGCGTCGGTTGCTGGCATTTTTAAGCAACGACAATATCGAAAGAAACCGCCAACCGTTTTTGCATGTCAGCCGCGAAAACACCCGAGCCTTGTCGTTGTATGAAGCGATGGGATACCGCATTCGCCGCGATATCCCGTTTTGGTCCTTGCGGCGGCAATCGTAGGAGGCCGCTTGCGGGCGATTGGGCCCGACTGTCTTGCCTGTCTCGCGGTATTAAAGCAGCATGGTCCGCAATGAATCGAGCTGCCAGCGCAGGAACCGGCCAAGACCCACCACATCGGGATAAATGGTGCTCGCGGTAATGTTCTTGTGGTCGGCAAGAAATTGCAGCGTTTTGCCTTTGCAGGCTTTATCGATTACCAAGCGACGGAAATACCATGGCGTTTCAACGGTCGGCTCCAGTTTTTTCTGCAGCTCGTCCAGCAGCACGACGTGATCCTCGAATACGTCCGAGCTGACGGTGTGGTGGCCGAATTGGCTCTGCATTCTTGCGCTTGTGCGAGGGTCGAGTTCGAGTATCAATTTGCTGTTGCGAAGCGCAAGGAAAGGCGGTTCGACCGGCGCGTTGCCTGCAGGACTTAGAAGCCCTGAATATTTGAGATCCGTCTGTTGTTGCCAAAAAAGCTGGCGGTCGTAGAACCATAACTCGGCATTCGAGTCTGGTTCGCCGGCGCATGCAAAATACACGCCGGTCCAGAAATCGGAAGTCCAGTCGAGCAATCGAGTGGGGACCTCGTAATGTTGCATCACGCTGAGGCACTTCAGGTCGTGGCCATTTCCGATGAAAGTCATCGGAGTCGCACCCATGCTGTTCTGGTTGGACAAGACTAGATAGTGCTTCCTGAAATCTTCGATCAGCTTTCGCTCGATCAGTTCGGCGGCGGGAGAAGATTGCGTTGAAAACAGACGCTTGAAAGACGGCACCAGATTGCAGTGTTCGCGGGATTGCCCGCGAAATGCCCAGCGTCGGATATTGGGTGGCGTCAGGATGCTGAATTGCTCCTGCCAATGCATTAGCTCTGCTACCGTGCTGACGGTTTGCAAAGTGAGGTGGCTGACGTCATTCGGCATGTGGAATATTCCCTGAGCTAAAACCGATTATTTCGGTCCGCCGTCGACTTTCACAACCCAGGTCATTACCTGTCCGTTGGAGCGCCCTTTGCCGGCCGACACACGGAATGCAAAAGTACCATTGACGGCAGGCGACCAGTTTTTGCGGACGATATGGTAATAGCCTTTCAGCGCATCGATTTCTTCCAGTGATACCACGATATCGACCGTCAACTCGCCGAACAGATGCCCGAATTGCCAGACTTTGAAATTGGATTTTTTCAGGCCGAGTACGGGTTCTCCTGCGTCGTCGCGAACTTCGACCGCGAAGATAAGGCGATCATCCGAAGTGATATGGGTACCTTGTGCTTTCAAATTCAAACCGGCCATCGTTGACTCCGTGTGTTGGGTATGTCACCAAGCAAACGGAGAAGCAATGGAAAGGCGGACACCGGAAACGAAGCGGGCGCGCCCCGCTATTTTCCGGTTTTTCTCTTTATCGCCAATACGGCCGGCTGGATAAATACCGCCAGCAGAATAATGCTGACGCCGAGATAAAACTGCGGCGTGAGTTCCTCGTATTCCTTCAGCCACAAGGCGGCAATCACGATCGCGTAAACCGGTTCCAGGTTCAGTGCCAGTTGCGTGGTGAACGCGCTGATATGGCGAAGTGCGCGCAGCGAAAGGATGAAAGGGAAGGTGGTGCAGGCCAGTGCGAGAATCAATAATAAAGCGGCATCGCGCGCGTCAGGCATCATCAGGGTTTGTTCGATGCCGAAATAGAAGATACTCGCGACGCTTAGAAACAGCGCACCGGCGGACATTTCGATAAACGTGACCGACTCCGGCTCGGCATCATGTACATAGCGTTTGTTCAGCACGGCAAACAGAGAGGTCAGAAAGGCCGAGATGGTGCCGACGATAATGCCGGTGTGCATGGAAAGCGGTACGCCGCCAACCAGCAACACGACACCGGGGACGGCCAGCACGCCGATGAAGAGTTCGTTTCGATTCCACGCTTTTTCGGTCAGCATTGGTTCGATCAAAGCGGCAAAAATCGAGCCCAGCGCGAGGCAACTGACGGCCACCGAAGCATTCGATAATTTGATGGCGCCGTAAAAAGTCAGCCAATGCAAGGCGACAATCACGCCGATGCCGGCGTAGGTAAGGATGAGTTTGGGATTAAGGACGGCGATGCCGCGCCATACTTTCGGGATCATCGCCAAAAAGAGGCAGACCAGAGCCATGCGCCACACCACCAGAGCCTGTGCGGGCAGGGTGATGAGCTTGCCGAGGATGGCGGTGAAGCCCCAGAGCAGTACGCATAAATGGACTTGCCAAAAAGCTCGGCGATGCAGGTTTGTCACGGGATTATTTTATTGGTGCCAATGCATAACCGGAAAATCGGAAGTGCGGCATCATGGATCACAGCGCCTTGCCCAATACTTGTCCGAGCACGGTCGGTGTTTCGGTCGCAAATTCATTCAATTGCACGGCGTCTTTCGACCAGAGGCAAATAACGGTGGAGCCGTAATTGAAACGCGCCATTTCGGCAAAGCGTTCGATCTGGATGTTCTTGCCGCGATAATCCTTGCGCTGGATACGCGAAGCGTATTTCGGAATTTCCACGCCGCTCCAGACGGTTTCCACGCCGGAGACCAGCAATGCGCCGACCATCACCAAACACATTGGACCGTGATCGGTATCGAAATGGCAGACCAGTCTTTCATTGCGGGCGAACAGACGCGGAATGGCCTGCACGCCCCAAGGGGCAACCGTGAACAGGCGGCCTGGCACATGTACTGTTTCCGTCAGCGTGCCGGTCCATGGCATATGTACGCGATGGTAATCGCGCGGCGACAGATAAATATTGGCGAACCAACCGTCGGCGAAAGGTTTTGCCGCTTCTTCATCGCCCAATAATTCGGCGGCGGTAAAGCTATGGCCCTTGGCCTGGAAAATATCGCCATCCTTGATTCGCCCGACCTGGCTGATTTTTCCGTCGGCCGGAATCAGCAGTGAATGCGGATTGGCATCGGCGAAGCGTGCGCCGGGCTTCAGTGCCCGTGTAAAGAACTTGTTGAAGCTTTTGTAGCTGAGCGGGTCGCTGACTTCGGCTTCGCTCATGTTGACGTTGAATTTCTTGACCACCAGTGCAATCAGCCAATTCTTGAAAGGCGGCCATTCGTTTCTTGCGACGTAATAGGCGAGCCGCGAGAAAAAGCGGTGCGGCATCGCATACTGCAGAAAGACGGCAAGACTCATGGTTTTTCCTGACTGTCTTTGGACAGCGTGATCAAATCGGCCGCGATTTTTTCAGGCACGAAAGGCGGACGGATAATACCCACTTCATTGCCCTGCGGGTTCAGTACGACGATGGTCGAAGAATGGTCCATCGTGTAGTCACCGTTTTTCAGCGGTGTTTTTGCGTAAACGAGTGCCAGCGATTGGGCGAAATCGGTCAGCGCCGGTTCCTGCGCCGTTGCGGTCAAGCTGTCTTTATGAAAAAACGCCGCGTACTCGGCGATTGCCTTCGGCGTGTCGCGTTGCGGATCCACCGAGACGAACAACAGGCGGGGCCGAGTGCTTTCAGGCAACGATCCCCATCTTTTTTGTGCCTTGGACAATTCGCCCAGGGTTGTCGGACAGACATCCGGACAATGGGTAAAGCCCAGAAAGACCAGCGTCCAATGCTTGCCGAGGTAGGCCTTGTTCACCGTTTCACCGCTTGCGGTTTGCAAGCTGAAGTCGGGAATCTCGCGAGCCTGTGAAAACAGACGTACCGTTTGCATTGCCTGAGCCGGTTTGCCCTGCGGCTTGTTGAACCAGTTCTGTGCGGCCCACAGACCGAAGCCCGCCGCGAATGCCGCCAGAATGATGTAGAGGATCGATTTGCTGTAGATGCCGCGCTGATACTTTATTTTCATGCCCGCATTATAAGCCAGCAAGCCGCTATTGCCGCTATAATTTGCGCTCACACAGCGAGTCTGCCATGAGCCAAGAACTTTCCACGATTATCGATTTCATCCGTTTCGGCGCCAGCCGTTTCAACGCCGCCGGCTTGAGTTTCGGTCATAGCTACGACAATGCGCTCGATGAAGCTACTCAATTGGTGCTGCATGCTTTGCATCTGCCGCATGATTTAAGCCCGGCCTATGGGCAGGCAAGGCTAGTGCATGAAGAAAAGGATCGCGTGCTGGCTCTGTTCCAGCGCCGGATCGACGAGCGCGTGCCGGCTTGTTATCTGACCGGTGAGGCCTGGTTCGCCGGCCTTAGTTTCAAAACCGATCACCGAGCCCTGGTGCCGCGCTCGCCGATTGCCGAATTGATCGAAACCAGCTTCGAGCCCTGGGCGGGCGGCCGTGAAATACAACGCGTACTGGATATGTGCACCGGCTCGGGCTGCATCGCGATTGCTACCGCGCACTATCATCCCGATTGGCAGGTGGACGCGGTGGACATCAGCGAAGAAGCGATTTCACTGGCGAAAGAAAATATCGAACGTCTGGAAACGAGCAATGTCCGCGTGCTGCATTCGGACTTGTTCCGTGGCTTGCAAGGCGAAGTGTACGATTTGATCGTGACAAATCCGCCTTATGTCACCCATGCCGAAACCGATGCCTTGCCGAAAGAATATTCACACGAACCTGAGCTGGGCCTGCGCGCCGGCGACGATGGTCTGGATTTGGCGCTGGAAATACTGCGCGATGCTCCGCAGCATCTTTCCGAAAACGGCTTCCTGATTTGCGAAGTCGGCGAAAGCGAACACGCACTGGTCAAATTGCTGCCGGAATTGCCGTTGGCCTGGGTCGAATTCAAGGTCGGTCAGATGGGCATTTTCGTGGTCGAACGCGAAGATCTGGTCGCGCACCACGCGCAGATCAAGGCACTGGCAGACGCACGCCGATGAGCATGAATTCGCTTGGCCGCATGTTGGTGCTGACGACTTTCGGCGAAAGCCATGGTCCGGCAATCGGTTGCGTGCTTGATGGTTGCCCGCCCGGTATCGAAATTTCGCCGGAAGAGTTCACGCACGATCTTGAACGTCGTGCGACCGGAAAATCGCGTCACACATCGCAACGGCACGAAGAAGATGCGGTTGAAATTCTGTCCGGCGTATTCGAAGGTAAAACCACCGGCGCACCGATTGCGCTGCTGATCCGCAATACCGATGCCCGCAGCAAGGACTACGCGAATATTGCCCAGCAATTTCGTCCGGGTCATGCCGACTACACCTACTGGCAGAAATATGGTATTCGCGATCCACGCGGTGGTGGGCGTTCGTCCGCACGCGAAACCACGATGCGGGTTGCCGCTGCCGTGATCGCAAAAAAATGGCTGCTGCAGAAATACGGCATCCGCGTGCGTGGCTATGTCGCGCAGGTTGGTGAAATGAAACCGGTTTCATTTGACTGGAACGTGGTGGAGTCAAATGCTTTTTTCTGGCCATCGGCGGAGCAGATCATCGAGCTGGAAAATTTCATGGATAGCGTCCGAAAATCCGGAGATTCGGTGGGCGCCCGTCTGATTGTGGTGGCCGATAATGTGCCGGCAGGCTGGGGTGAACCGATTTACGGAAAACTCGATGCCGAATTGGCTTCGGCCATGATGAGCATCAATGCAGTCAAGGGAGTTGAAATTGGTGCGGGCTTCGATTCGGTCACGCAGAAAGGCAGCGAGCAT
>Ga0208628_1000854_pt1 | contig 12549 bp, 9 predicted proteins | sample LakWasMet16_LOW5_2_FD_183864 | JGI IMG/M metagenome (GOLD analysis project Ga0208628, IMG submission 183864) | Freshwater sediment methanotrophic microbial communities from Lake Washington under simulated oxygen tension - Sediment Metagenome... | ecosystem: Environmental > Aquatic > Freshwater >... | reverse complement strand
CGATATACCGCGAACGCTTCCCAAGCAGGGTTTTCAGTAAATAACACACCGCCATCGATGCCAGCAAAGCTGCCAGAGCAATCGCGAGTGCAATCAGCAAGACGCCAATCGTGTTCACCGGCGTAGGCAGCCATTTCAAAAGATAATGGCAGCTCACCAGCAAGAAGAACAAATGCAAAAAATAGATTGCAAATGCCTGATCAGCGACCTTGTCGAGCCATCGCGGCAATAAGTCTTCATGACTATGCAAGGCCTCGACCACGAAACCTGCGATTGCCATTCTCTGGACGTAGGTTAATGACTCCCTCACCGATACCGGGCCGAGAAATTCTAAATTGTTTTCATACAAACAGAACAAGATGATGGTACTGAAAACCGCAATGGCCAAAAGCACCCAGCGCCAGCGCGTAAACAGTAAACGCTTCCGACCATAGTCTTCACCGAGATAAAGACCAACCGCATATATGCCGGTGAAATGCCCCAGCATCTGCAGCGTAATGTCCGAGCCGGTACGCGAAAGAAACAGGGGCATGACAGCAAACATCAACAGGCAGAAATCGCCGAAGCGGCTACGCAATAATTTCAACAATAGCGGTGTTAACGCAAACAGCACCATGACCACGGGGATATACCAATAATTATTCAGCGCCCGGCCATTAAGCAGGTTTGCCAGATAGGCATGTCCGAATGGAATCCATCCTGCGTCCCAAAGCTTTAGTCCTACTCCCGCTTCCATCGTGATTGAAGTGAACAGCAGACTCATCAGGGCATAAGGCAACAGCACCTTGGCCAGTTTGTCATAGGTAAATCTTCGCCATCCCCGCGATTCCAGTACGGCCGTGAAAAGCACGCCGGAGATCAATGCAAAATAGATGGTGCCGCTGTGGAAAAGCGTTTCGGAAACATATTTCAGTCGTAAGGCCGAAATTCCTTCCGCGCCTGGAGCGGCAAAGAAGTACACGGCGCCCGCGAACGCATGCAGCAATACGATGTCCAGAATCGCCAGTCCCCGAAAAGCGTGTAGCGGTCGCAAATAGGACTTGTTCGACCCAGATGCTGCCTTTTCGCCCATGTTCGAGTCCCGACCGTTGCGGTCAAGCCGCCGATGAAAGATTGTAAATCAAAATTCAATGTGTAGACTCGGCCGCATGGTGCGTTTTGAACCCTTTTGCATCGGGCATTACTCTAGTAACCAGGCACATCCGCATTTTGATGCAACACCGAAGTGATCATGGCAATGATAAAAACCATCTTTTCAATTATCATCGGCGCGATTTTCGCGATAGCGACATTTTTGCTGGTTGGCACCTATTGGCTATTCGGCTTGCTGGCACGATTGTTTAGTCTGCTTCTGATGCCGTTCCGGCAGCTATTTTCAAACCGCTAGCTGCGGCTCCACGGCCACCAGCCCTCACCCGTCAGCGCATAGCGGTCTGCGGCCCGTTCCATCGGGTTTTTCACGCTGATACCGCCGCTTAGAAAGTAAATCGGTAGGAAGAATATTCCCAGTGACATGTATTGATAGACGTGCGCGCGTTCGTGGTTGCCGATACGAATGCAATCATTGCGATTGCCATCCGCGCGGCATTGATAGGTCGTTACAATCGCGTCTAGGTTTCTGGCGGTATTTAGAATCACGTTGCCGAATGTGATTGCACCACCTGGACCAAAGGGAAAGCCGGAAAACTCCAGCGCATGATCCGAGTAGCGTAATCGCGAACCCAGTGGCATGGTCATTAAACCGGCCACCAGGCCAACGAGTGTCATCGGCAGCGCCCAAACAATGCCCAACAAAAACAAAATTCCGTAACCAAGTTCGCCTAACTTTGTTTTTGTCGGTGCCATGGTCAGTTGCCCCAGGAATGTCTCATCAGTGCTTCAGTATAATTTGCCGGCATCGCTTCTGCCGCTGTCATCAGGGTATTCGTTGCCCAGCAGGCATCTGCATCACTTGCCGCCTGGACATTACCCATGATCCGCATCATTTTTTCGGCGGATTCACCGTGGTAGGTCCGGCTCAAATCACGCAATGCTGATTGATAGGTTTCCTCGTTGACCGGAATGGCAGGGACATTTTCAACATCCGCCACCATGGCGTCGTACATAAAGTCGGTCATCGCCTTGTGATGCTTCGCCGGCAATCTTTCCAATGCACCCAGAATGTCCATCGTAAGTTCATTGTCAAAATCATTTTGGGGTCTTACCAGTTTTGCGCAACTGCGTTCCGGCAAGCGCACCATCATGGCGACCACGGCCCTGTTCTCGGCCACAATTTGTTTGCGCGGCAAACTCCTGGCGCCGCTACGGAGCATTTCCTGCTGGATGGCAAACAAACCCTTGCTCGATATCGTACCGCCGAACTTTGCGACGATTTTTTCATTCGAATTGAAACGGTCGACGAACGCCTGATGCTGCTGGTACAAAGGCGAACTTGCAGGCAATGGATTGGTCATTTGTACACGCCCGAAAGGCAGGTTTACGCCTCCGTTCTGGTTTGCCTTGTACAGGATGGAACCAACGATCAGGATCAACATTGCCATCAGAATTTTTTTCATATTTGATTCTCTTTTCTTTAAAGAAAATGCGGACCGAAGTCCGCATTTTTTGTATCCATACCAGACTCGATATCAGGCTTCGGTAGCTGCCTGATCTTCACCTTCGGTAACGGCTTTCATCGACAAGCGAATGCGGCCTTGTTTGTCTACTTCAAGCACTTTCACTTTGACGATATCGCCTTCCTTGAGTTTGTCGGAAACTTTCTCGACGCGCTCATCGGAGATTTGCGAAACGTGCACCAAGCCGTCTTTGCCCGGCAGGATGGTGACGAATGCACCGAAATCCATGATCTTGGCGACTTTGCCTTCGTAGATGCGGCCTGGCTCGACGTCGGAAACGATTTGGTCGATACGGGCGCGAGCAGCTTCTGCAGCAGCAAGATTGACCGAGGCAATCGTGATGGTGCCGTCATCCTTGATGTCGATCTGGGTGCCGGTTTCCTTTGTGATGGCTTGAATGGTTGCGCCACCTTTACCGATAACTTCGCGAATTTTGTCCGGGTGTACTTTCATGGTCAGCAGACGCGGAGCAAACTCGGACAGTTCGGCACGTGGTGCCGTCATGGCTTTAGCCATTTCACCGAGGATATGGATACGACCGTCTTTGGCTTGCGCCAATGCGACTTTCATGATTTCTTCGGTAATACCATCGATCTTGATATCCATCTGCAATGCCGAAATACCTTTATGGCTACCGGCAACCTTGAAATCCATATCGCCCAGATGATCTTCATCACCCAGGATATCGGACAACACGGCGTAATCGCTGCCTTCCTTGATCAGTCCCATGGCGATACCGGCGACAGGTGCCGAAATCGGCACGCCGGCGTCCATCATGGCGAGCGATGAACCGCAGACCGATGCCATCGAGGAGGAACCGTTGGATTCGGTAATTTCCGAAACGCAACGAACGGTGTACGGGAATGCTTCCATGGTTGGCATGACAGCTTGCACGCCGCGCTTGGCGAGACGGCCGTGGCCGATTTCGCGGCGTTTCGGACCCATCATGCGACCAGCTTCACCGACCGAGTACGGAGGGAAGTTGTAATGGAACAGGAAATGATCCTTGGTTTCGCCTTCGGCGGCATCGATAACTTGGCCATCGCGTGCGGTACCGAGCGTCAAGACAACCAAGGCCTGCGTTTCACCGCGAGTAAACAGGGCCGAGCCATGGGTACGCGGCAATACGCCGGTACGGACGGTAATCGGACGCACGGTGCTGAGATCGCGGCCGTCGATACGGATTTTGGTGTTAAGAACCGAAGCACGCATGGTGCTGTATTCCAGCTCGCCGAATTCCTTGCTCAATTCACCGGCATTCCAGGCATTGGCTTCCGCTGCATCCTTGATCGATTCCATCACTGATTTTTTCAGTGCGGAAATCGCGTCACGGCGTTCAAGCTTGTTGCGGATCTGGAAAGCGGCCGACAAACGATCGCCGATGGCTTCTTTCAGGGTGGCAACCATGTTGTCGTTCGCAACCGGAGCTTGCCATTTCCAGGCATCGACACCGACTTCTGCAACAAATTCATTGATGGCATTGATGACAGCTTGCTGCTGTTGATGACCGAACATCACGGCACCGAGCATGATTTCTTCCGACAATTCCTTGGCTTCCGATTCCACCATCAATACGGCATTCGCAGTACCCGCGACAACCAGGTCAAGTTGCGAGGTCAGCAATTCGCTGACGCTCGGATTCAACAGATAATGACCGTTTGTGAAACCAACGCGTGCCGCACCGATGGGGCCGGCGAACGGAACACCCGACAGCATCAATGCTGCCGAGGTACCGATCATTGCGGGAATATCGGCCTGGACTTCCGGGTTCATCGACAGCACGGTCGCAATGACCTGCACTTCGTTGCGGAAACCTTCCGGGAACAGCGGACGGATTGGACGATCGATCAAACGCGAGGTAAGGGTTTCGCGCTCGGTAGCGCGGCCTTCACGCTTGAAGAAGCCGCCCGGGATACGGCCGCCGGCATAGAATTTTTCCTGGTAATCAACGGTAAGCGGAAAGAAGTCCATGCCTTCTTTCGCGTTTTTATTACCGACGGCGGTGACTAACACCACGGTATCAGCCATTTTCACAATCACCGCACCGCTGGCTTGGCGTGCAATCTCGCCGGTTTCCAAAGTGATTTGGTGTTGGCCGTATTGGAATGTTTTAGTTACTTTCGCCACGATTATCTTCCTTTCTCAATGTATTCCGGAAAACACCCCGTTTCCCGGATTTATTTCTTAAATTTAGTGTTTCTAAAAAAATGACTCTCAAAAAAATGCGGCGCATTTCTGCGCCGCACGGTATTTCTTTATTAACGACGCAGACCCAAACGCTCAATCAATGTCTTGTAGCGTTCGCCGTCTTTCTTTTTCAGATAGGCCAGCAAGCTGCGACGTGTATTGACCATTTTCAGCAGGCCACGACGGGAGTGATTGTCGTGTTTGTGTGCCTTGAAGTGTTCGGTCAGGTGTTCGATGCGTGCGGTCAACAAGGCGACTTGCACTTCCGGCGAGCCGGTATCGTTCGGAACGCGACCGAAGTCGGCCATAATCTTTTGGTTATCAACTGCCATTTTAAGTATCTCGATGATGCGTAATTCGCAGGAACGCCATCACATTTGATAAGCGCACCGCAACATTCGCCGGTTAAGGGAGCGCTTGATTGGAAAAGGCCCAATCAAGCCTGTCAATTATAGCGGTTAAGCGGCTTTCCAAACAAGGCTTCAACTGCTTTCAGGAACAGTGAAAGGCATCCCAAGGCCATCATTTTGCCCAGCAATTCACGAACTTAACTGAGCGCAGCCCAGCGAAACAGGCGCTTTGCCTGCAATACGCCATATTGATCCAGGCTGGCCAGGCCAAGTGACCGCTTATGTTGGTCACAAACATTCACATCCCCAATGATTCCGCTATCAGGAATAAGCAGTCGCTGCCCCTGTCCGAAGCGCTTTATCTGAGTCTCGTCCAGATGGATCTCGGGCCAGCCGGACAGGCCCGCTTCAATAGGTAACACCAGCGGCTGCAAGCCTTCATCGCTTTGCTCTGCAATGGCCTGCAGTTGTTCAAGGGTATGCATTTGTGGCTGCAGGAATGGCTCAACCCATAGACGGCGCAATACTTTTACGTGCGCACCACAGCCGAGCAATTCGCCCAAGTCGCGCACGATGCTGCGAATATAGGTTCCCGAACCGCAAACGATACGCAATGAAATCTCGTCGTCACCCATGCGGGTTATGTCGATGCTTTCCACATTCACTTCACGCAACGGCATCTCGATTATTTCGCCACGACGCGCTTTCGCGTACATCGGCTCACCGCCCTGCTTCAAGGCGGAATAGATCGGTGGGCGCTGTTGTATTTTTCCGATAAAACCCTGCAACAAGGTCTGAATTTTTTCTGTCGTCAATTCCGGTACCGGGCGTTCGATCAGTATCTGCCCATCCGCATCATCGGTGTCGGTAGTTGCGCCGAGTTTCGCGACTGTTTCATACGCCTTGTTTTTGCCGAGCAAGACACCGGCAATTTTGGTGGCTTCGCCGAGACAAATCGGCAACAGGCCGGTCGCGAGCGGATCAAGACTGCCTGTATGGCCGGCTTTTTCGGCACGGAATATGTGGCGGACACGTTGCAATGCCTGATTGGAACTTAGTCCTTGAGGCTTGTCGAGAAGGACAATACCGTCAATGCTTCTGAATATGGTGCGGGGGCGTTTTTGCATTAGGCAAACTGCTTGATGTAGGACCGACGGAAGTCGGGACATGTCTGAATATCCGATTGAAAGTCCCGACTTCCGTCGGTCCTACGCCAAGCAAAGCAGATTACTGATTTGATTCTGCGTCCGAATCAGCATCCGTTTCTTTCGGCGCGACCCGATCGGATTCCGGCAATTCACGAAGCAAGGCATCAATCTTCTCGCCTTTGTCCACGGAGTCGTCATACATGAAATGCAATTCGGGCACGTGGCGCATACGAACGGCTTGTGCGAGTTTGTAGCGAAGCTGCGGCGCCAATTCCTTAAGTGCCTTGACGGCAACCGGACCTTTGTCACCCAACAGTGCGGTCACGTAAACATTGGCATGTGCCATGTCACGCGTAATTTCGACATCGGAAACGCTAACCGATGGCAAGCCATGCTCACGCACGGCGGCATGGACGATAAGACCGAGATCGCGACGCAGTTGTGATGCGACGCGATCGGTACGATGAAAGCTCTTTTTTGCCATTGGTTTTACAGCGTCCGCGCAAATTCAATGCGTTCGAAGCATTCAATTTGATCGCCAGGTTGCACGTCGTTGTAGGCTTTAACGGCAATACCGCATTCGGTACCACTTTTAACTTCCTCAACGAGATCTTTGAAGCGGCGCAACGATTCGAGTTCGCCTTCGAACACGACAACGCTGTTACGCAGCACGCGGATAGGCTTGTTCTTCTTGACCGAACCTTCGATAACCAGCGAGCCGGCGACTGCACCGAACTTGGAGCTGCGGAACACGTCGCGGACTTCGGCGATACCGATGATTTCTTCCCGGACTTCCTTGCCCAGCAAACCGGAGGCCACTTGTTTCACCTGATCGATAACGTCGTAAATAATCGAGAAGTAACGCAGATCCAAACCGTTGCTTTCAATGATCCTGCGAGCGGTTGCATCGGCGCGGACATTGAAGCCGATGATTACCGCTTTCGATGCAGCGGCGAGCGTTGCATCGGATTCGGTAATGCCACCCACGCCCGAACTGATTACATTGATGCGGATCAATTCGTTGGAAAGACCGGTCAGCGATTGACGCAGGGCTTCGACCGAACCTTGGACATCGGCTTTCACCAGGATGTTCATGGTTTGCATGCCATTGTCCTGACCCATGGAAGCCATGATGTCTTCCATGCGGCTGCCGGCAGAGGTCACCAGACGCGATTCACGGCGTTTGGCGTCACGTTGCTGGGCAACGTCTTTTGCGAGGCGCTCATCGGACACGACGACGAAATCGTCGCCTGCATCCGGCACGCCGGAAAGACCCAATACCTGGACAGGAATGGACGGACCGGCTGAATCGGTTTGTTTGCCGTTTTCATCAAACAGCGCACGAACGCGACCGTAATGCACGCCGCAAACCAGGTAATCGCCTTTCTTCAAGGTACCTTGTTGCACAAGCACGGTGGCGACCGGACCACGACCTTTGTCCAGCGCCGATTCAATGACGACGCCGGTAGCCAATGCGTCATAAACCGCTTTCAATTCCATCACTTCGGCTTGCACCGAAATCGCGTCGAGCAATGCATCGATGCCCATACCGGTTTTCGCCGATACCGGAACAAATTGCACATCACCGCCCCACTCTTCCGGCACCACTTCCAACGCGACCAAGCCTTGTTTGACGTTGTCCGGGTTGGCTTCGGGTTTATCCATTTTGTTCACGGCGATCAGCAACGGCACTTTGGCTGCGCGAGCGTGATTCACGGCTTCAATCGTTTGCGGCATCACGCCGTCATCGGCGGCAACTACGAGCACGACGATATCGGTGAGTTTTGCACCACGCGCACGCATCGAGGTAAACGCCGAGTGACCGGGAGTATCGAGAAAAGAAATTACGCCTTTCTCGGTTTCAACGTGGTACGCACCGATATGCTGGGTAATACCGCCGGCTTCGCCAGTCGCCACTTTGGTACGGCGAATGTAATCGAGCAAGGAGGTCTTACCGTGATCGACGTGACCCATGATCGTAACCACTGGCGGACGCGTTCTTTGTTCGCCCTGAATTTCGACTTTCACGGCTTCCAACACGCTTTCGGCATCGTCATCCTGTACTTTCGTTGCCTTGTGGCCGAGTTCTTCGACAACAAGAACGGCAGTATCGTGATCAATAACCTGATTGATCGTGGCCATCACGCCCATCTTGAACAATGCACGGACAACTTCGCCGCCTTTCATCGCAAGTTTGTTGGCCAGTTCGCTGACAACAATAGTGTCGCCGATGAATAGTTCGCGCGTAATCGGTGCCGTGGGTTTCGAGAAACCATGCTGACCAGTAGCTGTGCGTGAAGCTTCGACGATTTTGACTTTCGGCTTGCGACGATTGCCGGCAGAACGACGTGCACGCTCATCAGCCGTCAGGTGCAATTGACCGGCGGCAAAACGAGCAGCTGCATCGTCTTCACCTTCATTGTCCACCATCGCGTGTGAACCACGTGGCTTGTGTTTGATGGCAGCCGTTTTGCTCGGCACATTGCTTTTCGGAGCAGTCGGACCATTGTCGCGGCGCGGCATATCCACTTTGTGTGGACGCGGCGCGTGTTTATCGACCGGCTTGGCAGCTTTCGGACTCGCATCTTCATCGGGTTTGACGACAACCGCGGCAACGAGTTTTTCGGCTTCTTCACGACTCGCCTTGGCAGCTTCTTCGATCGCGGCACGGCGCTGTGCTTCTTCTTCACGACGGGCGCGATCCTGCGCGTTCAAGGCATCGTTTTCGGCCTGGTTACGTGATTTGGACTCTTCCAGCTTGCGCAGTGCATCGTCGCGCTCATCGCTTTGCGGGGTTTCGATTTGATCGCGCTTTACGTAAGTGCGTTTTTGGCGCACTTCGATCGACACCGTGGTTTTCGCCTTGCCGGCACTGACCGTCAGCTCTTCAACTTTGCGGCGCTTGAGCGTGATTTGCCTTGGCGCTTCGCTCTCGGCAGCTTTTTCATCTTTGCCGTGGGTACGGCGCAGGAAACCGAGCAACTTCATTTTTTCAGTGCTACTGACCACCTGATCAGGCCCGCTGAATGTCATGCCCGCACCTGCCAGTTGCTCAAGCAACTTCTCGGTGGGCATTCCAAGCACTTTGGCCAGTGAACCTACGGTGACTTCAGACATGTTTTTTGTTTCCTAAGTTGGGCCGGAGCCCGTTTTCACAGTACTAATTCATAATGCGATAAATCAATCAATCCTGGCGGGCAGCCATGATCAAAGCAGCGGCTTGCGCTTCGTCCATGTCCACCATATCCAGCAATTCAAACGTCGCCAGATCGGCAAGGTCCTGCTTGGTGATGACGCCATGCCCGGCAATGGCATAGGCCGTTGCTTCGTCCATGCCTTCAACGGCCAGCAAATCTTCAGACGGTTTGTGGTCTTCGATTTCTTCTTCAACCGCGAGAGCGTCGTTGAGCAATGCATCACGTGCGCGGGCACGGAGTTCTTCCACGATGTCTTCGTCAAAGCCTTCTACTGCCAGCAATTCGGCAGCCGGAACGTAAGCAATTTCTTCAACGGTGCTGAAACCTTCCGCAACCAGAATGCCTGCAATTTCTTCGTCGACTTCAAGTTTCGCCATGAACAACTGACGCGCAGTCGATTGTTCGGCATCGCTCTTCGCACTGACCTGGTCTTGTGTCATCACGTTCAACTGCCAGCCGGTCAAACGGCTCGCCAAACGCACGTTCTGGCCGCCTTTGCCAATGGCTTGCGCCAATTTGTCTTCGGCAACGGCAATGTCCATCGAATGTTTTTCTTCATCGACAATAATCGATTGCACTTCGGCTGGCGCCATCGCATTGATCACGAATTGCGCCGGGTTATCCGACCACAGCACAATGTCAACGCGCTCGCCGTTCAATTCATTCGATACGGCTTGCACGCGTGAACCACGCATACCGATGCAGGCGCCGATTGGATCGGTGCGATGATCATGAGCCAGCACGGCGATTTTTGCGCGATCGCCAGGATCACGTGCAGCCGCCTTGATTTCCACCAAGCCCTGGCCAACTTCCGGCACTTCGAGCTTGAATAATTCAATCATGAATTCAGGAGCGCTGCGCGAGATGAACAGCTGAGGGCCACGGGTTTCCGGGCGCACTTCCAGCAGGTAACCACGTACGCGATCACCCGGACGTAGAACGTCGCGCGGAATCGATTTGTCTTTCGGAATCACGGCTTCGGCATTGCCGCCGAGGTCAACGTAAACATTGCCGCGTTCGGTGCGCTTCACGATGCCGTTGATCAGTTCGCCAACGCGGTCAGCCCAGGCTTCCAGAACCTGTGCGCGTTCTGCTTCACGAACGCGCTGAACGATGACTTGTTTCGCGGCCTGTGCCGAGATACGGCCAAATTCCGGGTTTTCTATTTGTTGTTCGATGAATTCGCCAATTTCCGCATCGGCTTTTTCGTCGACGGCGTCCATCATGCGGATCATGCGGTCGGGCGATTCCATCACGACGTCGTCGGCGACCACTTCCCAGCGACGGAAGGTCTCATAAGTACCATCTTTAGGATTGATGGAAACGCGCACGGATACATCTTCGTCGTGATAACGTTTTTTGGCGGCCGATGCCAGGGCCGCTTCCATAGCTTCGATAATGACCGAACGCGCGACGCCTTTTTCATTGGCGACCGCTTCCATTACCAGCAATAATTCCTTACTCATGTAACCGCTCCATCACAGGCTTTATGCCTTGAACTTAATCAGTTTTTGGGTCTTTGCGACGGCGTGAGCCGCGCTCCGGTTTCTTTTCTTTCGACTCGCCCAAGCCCATCGCAGCGTAATCCGGGACCAGACGTGCTTTTTCGATATTGTCGAACGCGATTTCAAACTCGATCTTGTCTTCGGCGATGGTGATCATTTCGCCTTCGACTTTGACGATTTTTCCTTGAACACGACGACGGGTATTCTGCGGCAAACGTAAATTCACTTTGGCCTGCTCACCCATGAAACGGGCGAAATGCGCAGGCTTGAACAATGGGCGATCAATACCCGGCGAAGACACTTCCAGCGTGTAATTGCTGCTGATCGGATCATTCACGTCCAGTATCGCGGCGACTTCACGGCTGACTGACTCGCAATCTTCGATATTGACCAGGCGTCCATCGACATCGATATACAGACGCAACAAGGCACGACTGCCCGATTGAGCGAACTCAATGCCCAGCAGCTCCAACTTCAGCGCTTCCACCGTGGGTGTCAGCATTTCGATCAGTTCGTCAGCCTTGCTCATATATCCCATCTCAGCCAAATTACAAAAACAAAAAAGGGCCATAAGGCCCCTTTCCGGTACATCCAGGTTCCGGTTTTCTTGATGCAAGACATCTCATCAGGAATAAGCCCGAGTAACGTCGCATTCGCTCGATTACTTAGAAACTGGTAGCGGGGGTAGGATTTGAACCTACGACCTTCGGGTTATGAGCCCGACGAGCTGCCAGACTGCTCCACCCCGCAGCAGTGAACCGCGATTATAGCGGCTTGACGGAAATTCACGCAAGTAAAAGTTAAATTGGTCTGATATATCTGCCTATAAAGGTGCGCTCACCTGCTCCAATAGCCCCGCAGTATGGGTTAGAACGCATCTTTGAGATTGCCACGTGAATATGGATACGCTTGAACGCACTCCATGGTCTGCGCGTCTTTATTCTTTTTTGAACATGAATGCGGCCAGACGCGGCGGCTTGCCTTGATCTTCGGAATGCCAGTACTCATTGAAACTTTCGAGACCCAGATTATTCGCTGCGGCGGCCTGCAAGAATTCCGACACATGATGAACATAGGCCTGCACTTCGGTCACCTGCTCGCCGCGCTGGAAACGCGCCTTACCGCCTTGGTATTGCCGGAATGGGTGCAGTTCGGAAATATAGAAGTACCCGCCACTCTGCAAACTTCGGGAGGCCTGCCCGAAAATAAAGCCAAGGTCTTCGATATGTTCCAAAACCAGATTGCAAACGACTAAATCGTAGCTATTGTTTTGGCTAGGCCAAACCTGAGTCAGGTCGGCAACGCGAAACTCGACCTTGGTTGAGGTCGGTTTTTGCCGGGCCTGCTCGATCATGCCTTCGGAAAAATCCAGTGCGAGAACGGATTCCGAAATCTTCGAAAGCAGCCCGGTATTTTTACCCGTGCCGCAGCCCAACTCCAACGTGCATTTGAACTTTCGATGCGAAAGTGCTGCCTGCATGATCGACTGGTCAAGATCACGGGTGAGGTTTCTGTCCTGGTCGTAAGTCGAAGACCAGATATCGTAG
>Ga0208628_1000848_pt1 | contig 12589 bp, 16 predicted proteins | sample LakWasMet16_LOW5_2_FD_183864 | JGI IMG/M metagenome (GOLD analysis project Ga0208628, IMG submission 183864) | Freshwater sediment methanotrophic microbial communities from Lake Washington under simulated oxygen tension - Sediment Metagenome... | ecosystem: Environmental > Aquatic > Freshwater >... | reverse complement strand
AAAGCGTGTAGCTTGTCCAATGAAAATTGCCGCGTTTACTACTCAGACTGTAGCCCGGCAGAGCACGTACGATAGATGTCGAAAATTTAATTGTTCGTGTAAAACCATCATGGCTACGCGACATGCTTTATTATCAATGACATGAATCCACAGACTGAGTTCGCCAATATTTTGCCCAGCTAATTACGGACGGCTGCAATAAGCCAGATGCATGGCTGCGCACAGCAAGTAACCTACTAAGTGGAGCAGAGGCAATGATGGTGGTGATCAATGCAGTTTATTGCTTCGAGATAGAACAGATGCTGAAGAAGAGCTTGTATCTCGATCTGTCCAGACTAGTAACCAACCATTGATGCTTTATGCATTCGCAATTGAATGCTTGTTCAAAGCTCACTACCTTAATTGTGGACACAAAATCTATGTTGATGGAGCAGTTCAGAAGATCGCAGGAGTTTCGGCGAGCCATGATCTTGTGCAACTCTGTGGCGCGGTGGGGCTTTCAAAGACATTCAGCAGTTCGCAAAAGACTGTATTAAATAAACTAACCCTTCTGACTGAAATTGGTAGATACCCAGCTCCATTTAAATCAATTAAATTTGGCCATATAATTCTAGATGACGGCAGGATGGAAATGAAAGGAATTTGGAGCTTTTCTGAAGAAACTATTGTGTTTGAAATATTAGAATTGCTCTATCAAAAATTAGACGGAAAGATACCTTCATACGCCAAAATACTTCTAGAGGCTCAAGAAAATGTTAATTCTCGGATGCATTTTCCTGGCCAATATCGAATGAAGAGTGGTAAGAAATAATAAATCCGCTTTGGCTCGAAAACGGATATGAAATGACATCCTAATGCGCATTTTTCAAGTGATAACTTCCCTCACCTGAAACACATTCCCCTCCGGATCCATCGCGTTGCACACAACAAATCCCGGCCCATTCCATTGTTCGCTAAACACTTCGCCACCTAATGCTGCCGCTGTAGTTCGTGCGGCGGCAATGCTTGGCACGGTATAAAAGAATTTCAACGCAGTATCTTCGCGCCGTTCCGGCGGGGTAGTGATTTCAAACGTCGAGGCGATATGTTCCGGAATCAAATGCACAAGCAATTGCACATTCTGGTTTTCCAGCACGATCAATTCGTTGGTGGTGTGCAACCGCGTCATGCCGAGAAGGGTTTCGTAGAAGTGCGCGATGCGTTTGGCATCTTTTGCGTAGATGAATAAACCGGCGGGTGCGGGGCCTGGCATATGAACTCCTGGTGCAATGAATAAGAAGGCGTTGGGTGCTTGCTTAGCGTAGCTCTTTCCGGATGACCAATTTCAATCCCGACCATATCTCGCTGACGGCGCAGACTTTGATATCGACAAAACCGAGCGGGAATGCGAGTTCGCGGATGGTGTCTTCGGTGATATCGGTCGGCACTTTCGAGGCTTTCTTTGGCCATGATACCCAGATCATCGCGTCGGGTTTTATTGTATTACGCAGTGCTTCCAGTTCGAGCTTCAACACATGCTTGTGGTCGCAAAACACGTGCACGATACTTGTCTTTGCGGAAACTTTTTTCTCGAACACGACCTTGTCCGGCAATGGCGCGATTAATTCCCTGTAATTGTCCGGCGCGTGTTTTACAACGACATAACAACCTGCCACGATGCCGAGCTTTTTTGCGAGCGGGGTTCCCGAATAAGCGGTGGATGGCGTGCTCATGCGCGGGCATTCGCCAGCAGGATGCCGCCGATCGCGAAGAACACGATCCATGACAGATGCTTTCCTCTGGTAAAAACAAGTGGAAGTAAGCCTGATGCGATGGAAGTGTAGCCGAGGGTTTGTGCAGCGGCGGCGGCAGTGAGTTGGCCTTGGCCGATCTGCACAATCAAGGCCGCAAAGCCGAACCAGGCAAGGGTGGTGATATGCCACGCAAAGCGAAGGGTTTGTGCCGTGAATTTACTGTCGCCGAAAAGCTTCGGCAGATCTTCGCGCCGGAATAGTCGTATCAGTATGTAATGTTCGCCGAGCCAGGAGTGCGCCAGGCCAAGCGCCAAGACAAGAAAAGCGGCTGCGTACATTATCACGGCGATATACCTCTGGAAGTTATTGCTGCGAGTTCAGACTATCCTGATTTTGTAGCGGTGGTACATGCCATAAATGCGGGGACGAATAGACATAGATAAACTGGCAAAAAATACAAGCGAGCTGCAATACAAATACGAAAGCCACAAAACCCAAGGCCTGGCCGGAAAAATTCGGATTCAATTGCGACAGAAAAGACATCAGGCTCAGCATCAACGAAGCGACCGAAACACCAAAGAAGCCGGCCCAGAAATTATGTCGAAAGAGTTTCTTTTGAAGTACCAGCAAAACAAGCGGAATGCAGAATGCAATCTGGAATGAAAAGGTGAACGGGCTTGGGCGCGAAAGCCCCAGAGTTGGATAGAAAACAGTGCAGGGCATTACGATGATGCCAATCTGCGCAACAAGCACTAAAAACCAGAACAGGCGATGTTGAATATTATTCATAAGTGCTATTAGCCAAATGCTTGCCGGTTGGTTTCACAGATGCGCAAAAAACTCCGGCGCGTTTTGCCAGTTGTCATTGCGGCCATCAACGTAGGTAATCGGAACTTTCGAAAGCTCCTCGTCCGACACATCGTCGAGGCATCCAAGGTTGACGCCATACATTATTCCTATCGGGGTTTCGGTGCCGATGCCGAAACAGCGCACGCCGCAATGCCGGCAAAAATAATGCTGGTTCTTTTTCGTGTTGAATAGATACTGCGTAAGGTCTGCATCGCCGGTCAACAGACGGAAGCCTTCGGACTTTGCCACGGCCGGCCAGAAACGGTTGCGTCGGCAGATGGAGCAGTTGCAGCGATAGCTGCTTTGCGTGAGGTCGAGATCGGCTTCAAAGGTAACTGCGCCGCAATGGCAACTGCCGCGATAGGTCTTCAGCATGATTAACCCCGTGATTAACCTTGGAGGGTGAGGACGCGGCGTTTAGGCGCCAAAACACATTCGCCTTTGGAAGCAGGCGCTGAAAGAGTAATACTTTTTAAATGGCGTAAACAACTGCACAGACTTCCTTCGCTTGCCGAAGGAAGTTTGAATCGCGAAAAACTTAGGCCTTGCCCCAGAATTTCACGCGTTTTGCCAAGCGTTGCAGGAACGATTCTTTTGAAACGCCGGCATTGTCAGGCGTGCCAACGACAACCGGAATTTCTGCAGTCACGACCGAAGCAATGTTCTGGGAGGGTTCGCGAGGTGGCCGTGGTGTGCGCGGTGGGCGCGGTTTGCCATCGTTCGGTGCATGGGTACGCGGTTTGCCGTCATTGGAGGATGGCGAACGCGGCTTGTCGCCGGGGCGTGCAGACGAAGAACGTGACGGGCCGGATTTGTTCGGGCCGCCGGGTTTGCGTGCGCCTGGCTTGCTGCCGGTTTTGCTATTGGCAGCGGCTTCGCGTACTTCTTTATAGATGGAGGAAATGCTGTCGTTCTCTTCGCCTTCCACCGATGGCACATGCGCGCGCGGCGTACGCGGAAGCGCGACCAGCAATTCGGCGGTGACAGGTTCGGTAGGAATTTTCTGTTCGATATACGCTTCGATATCCGGCAAGCCTTGTGCATACATTTCGCAGGCAAAACTGATGGCATCGCCTTCGGCACCCAGACGCGCGGTGCGGCCGATACGATGCACGTAATCTTCGGCATCGAACGGCAAATCGTAGTTGTACACGTGGCTCACGCCATCGATATGCAAGCCGCGTGCGGCAACGTCGGTGACGACGATAATTTCAAGATCGCCACGCTGGAATTTCGTCAGCAGGCTTTGGCGTTTTTTCTGCGGCACGTCGCCTGATAAAACACCAACGCGGTAATGCGCTTTTTCCAAAGCACGTGCAACTCGCTCGACCCAGGCTTTCGTATTGACGAAAACCATGGTGCGCGCGCCTTCGCTGCGCGACAGCAGGCCGAGTAACAAAGGAAGTTTTTCTTCGTTGGCCGGGAAATACATCTTCTGGCGAACTTTGGCGGCGGTGATGAATTCGGTTTCGACGATCAGTTTTTCCGGCTCGTGCATATGCTCGTAGGCGAGCTCGAGTACGCGGTGCGACAGAGTTGCGGAGAACAACAAGGTCTGGCGTTCTTCGCGGCGCGGCAATTTGCGTAATAAAAAGCGCAGGTCCTTGATGAAGCCAAGATCAAACATGCGATCGGCTTCATCCAGAATGCAGACTTCGCAGGCATGCAGATGCACGACGCCTTGGCGAACGTAATCGATCAGGCGACCGGGTGTGGCGATAATCACGTCGCAACCGGCCTGCAGTTGGGCGCGTTGCTTGTCGTAATCGACGCCGCCGTAAATCAGCGCGAATTTCAGGCCGAGCGAGGCGCCGAATTTCTCGGCGTCCTTGTGAATCTGGATCGCCAGCTCACGGGTCGGGGCCAGGATCATCGCGCGCGGATCGGCCGGGCCACGGTTGGCGAGGGCAGGTTTCGACAGCAATCTGTTAAAGGCGGCAACCAGGAAAGCGAGGGTCTTGCCGGTACCGGTTTGCGCCTGGCCCGCCACATCGCGGCCTTGCAGGGCGATTGGCAGGGTCATGGCCTGGATTGGCGTGCAGCGGTTGAAACCCGCCGCTTCCAGTCCTGCCAATAAATCGGGGTGTAGGTTAAAACTCGAAAAAGGTATATCAGTCAGTGGTTTATCAGTCATTTTGGCTCATTAAAGCGGGTTTATCCGGCTTGCAAGGGCCGCTCGCTGGACGCACACTGCGTACTGGTTCTTCGGCCCGATATTGAAATTGGTTAATTCGGCCCCCAGTTTAACGCATCTGCAAGCATCTAATGGCTTTCACCTTGTCTCTTGTGAAAGTCCCCTAATTTCTGGAGTTTTTCATGAGCGATAAAGTGTTACACGTCGGCGATGCCGATTTCGATGCCCTGGTCCTGCAGTCCGATGTGCCGGTGCTGGTGGATTTCTGGGCCGAATGGTGCGGTCCGTGCAAGATGATCGGCCCGATCGTCGACGAAATGGCGACCACCTTTGAGGGCAAGGTCAAAGTCGTCAAGATCAATATTGACCAAAACCCCGGCGTGCCACGCAAATATGCGGTCCGCGGTATTCCAACCCTGATGATGTTCAAAAACGGCGTGGTCGCTTCGACGCAAGTCGGCGCAGTGGGCAAAGCCCAGTTGAACCAGTTTGTCGAAAAAGCGCTGTAAGTTTTACCGAATTTGTTGATGCATAAAACACCGGCCAATGCCGGTGTTTTGCTTTTTGCCGGTACGACAGGGCATTATGAATTTCGCAATAGAAAGCCAGATACATGAATAAATTATCGCTTCGATCCTATCTCGCCTTGCATCGGCGAGGTTATTTGCTGGCAAGTCTTTGGTCTGCATTGTGGGCCGGGCTGCTGGTCATTTTCTTCTGGCATTTTAGATTCGAATCCCTCGGCTTCGCGAATAACGATCCGGCCTTCGATGCGATGATGCAATTGCCGGTTACCGAAGGGATTGGAATAACACGTCTTGCAGCGATGTACTTGCTGATACCGATTGCAGGAATGATTGTGGCAGGTAGCCTGGTGATTACAGAGACGCTGCTGTTTCTATTTCATCTTGATCGTGACAAGCTCTGGTTTGATGCCGTCAAATGGTCGCTGAGTGGCTGGAAGGCGCTTCTGGCGTGGCTTTCGGCGAATGCTGCCATTTACATGCTTCCGTTTTTAATGGAGCAGGAATATGCCATTTGGGTGTCAATTACGCTGGGCTTGTCACTTATTTTGATGCTGCCTTTTGTGGTGTTGAACAAAGACTATGTCACGGCGACGAATCCGAAAGGTTTTGCAATGCCCCAATGGCCTGGAGCGCAACCGGTTTTGTTGATGGCGGTTGTTGTTGCAGTCGCCGCACCGTTGTTGGTTTATTTCGACAGTTTTTCCCAGGTGCAATTAAATCCCTGGCTGGTATTTTTAATTGACCGGTTGCAGGATTTGATATTTGCGATTTTTGCATTGCTGCTTTCATCTTTCTGGATCAATCGCCGCATGCAATTCAATGTTGTCGGAAAAATCAATTTGAAAAATACCGGCGGCTTTTTATCGCTGAATATCATGACGGGGCTATGGACAACGATAGTAGTCGGGCCGCCGCTTTTCTGCCTGGTCATAACCAATTTTTTCCTGTTACCCAGCATTCTTCTCGCTAACAAGGAGAACTTCGAAATCTATTCGAAGCTGTCGGATGCTTCACAAGCCATTGGGCTTCTTTCCGTTTATTGGTGGATTGTCCTTGCGCCTCTGATCTGCTGGATGCTGATCCATGCCTACGGCCGGCTCGTTTTTCTGCTTGGTCTGGTTGAAGAAAAACGCGTTGCCGGGCATTGATCCGCAATCCATACGAAGCTTCGAAGATGAACGGCTACCAGGCCCCCCCACTTGCACGACGGAGCCCATCGGTGTATTTTTAAGTCTCAAAAGGCGCCTCGCGCCGTTCTGTAAGTCCCCTTCTTTTATCCCTAACTCGCCATTGCGAGGAATCCCATCCGTGTCCGAAAACGAAATTGAAACCGGCAAACCTGCCGTAAAACGTGGTCGCAAACCAAGCGTCCAAACTCCTGCCACCACTGATGCCGCGCCACCCGAATCCGTTCGGAAAGTCGCCATGAAAGCCGCGCCGAAAGCGCCACCGGTCGAAGCGCCAATCGCGCCGCCACAAGCTGCAGAACCTGCCGCTCCGCGTGAAAACCGGGAGCCTCGCGAGAATCGCGAGAGCAGGCAAAACAACAATGCCGGTTCCTACTCCCAATCCGCCGCTCCGAATGAAGCGCGTCAAGGTGAATCCGGCAGCGGCGAATCAAGCCATCAAAACCAGTCCAATGCCAACGCCGGCGGCTCGAGCAACGAGCAAAGCCAGGATGGTGGCAGCCAAACCAACGAGGACGGCAGTCCCCGCAATAACCAGAACCGTTTCCAGCCGCGTCGCGACCGTTTCCGTGGCCGTAATGACCGCTTCGATCGCAACGACCGCAATCGCAATCAACAACAGGCCAATCCCGAAGATGGCGGCGAAAACGCCGGCCAGAACCCGGGTCAGAACAATAATCAAAATGGCGAACGCCAGGAACGTTTTGAACGCCCGATGCCGCAATTGCCACCGGATTTCCCGACCTATAGCTTGAACGATCTGAAACGCATGCCGGCGCATAAATTGCTGGAAATGGCCGAGCTGTTGAACCTGCACGAAGGCGTGGCACGCATGCGCAAGCAGGATGTGACCTTCGCTTTGTTGAAAGTACTCACGCGTCATTCCAATGGTGTTGCCGGTGACGGCGTGCTGGAAATCCTGCCGGACGGTTACGGCTTCCTGCGTTCGGCCGATGCGAGTTATCTCGCCGGTCCGGATGACGTCTATATTTCTCCGAGCCAGATCCGCCGTTTCAATCTGCGCACCGGCGATCATATTTCCGGCCGCATTCGTTCACCGAAAGATGGCGAACGTTATGTCGCATTGAACGTGCTCGATACGATCAATGGCGAACCGCTGGAAGCATCGAAAAACAAGGTGTTGTTCGAAAACCTGACGCCGCTGTTCCCGCGCAAGAAATTCACGCTCGAACGCGGCAACGGTTCGACCGAAGACATCACCGGCCGCATCATGGATTTGATGGCACCGCAAGGCAAAGGCCAGCGCTCTCTGATTGTGTCGCCGCCGAAAGCCGGTAAAACCATGTTGATGCAAAATGTCGCGCAGGCAATTTTGCACAACCATCCCGACGTGCATCTGATCGTGTTGCTGATCGACGAGCGTCCGGAAGAAGTCACCGAAATGCAGCGCACCGTTCGCGGCGAAGTGATTTCCTCGACCTTCGACGAACCCGCCGCACGTCACGTACAGGTCGCCGAAATGGTAATCGAACGTGCCAAGCGTCTGGTCGAACACAAACGCGATGTCGTGATCATGCTCGATTCGATCACCCGTCTGGCGCGTGCCTACAATATGGTCGTGCCGAGTTCGGGCAAGGTATTGTCCGGTGGTGTCGATGCGAATGCATTGCATCGTCCGAAACGTTTCTTCGGTGCCGCGCGTAATGTCGAAGAGGGTGGTTCGCTGACGATCATCGCGACCGCGCTGGTCGATACCGGTTCGAAAATGGACGAAGTGATTTACGAAGAATTCAAAGGCACCGGCAACTCGGAAGTGCATCTGGATCGTCGTATCGCCGAGAAGCGCGTTTATCCGGCGATCAACATCAACCGTTCCGGCACCCGCCGCGAAGAATTGCTGATCGACGCCGACATGCTGCAGAAAATCTGGATTCTCCGGAAACTGCTGCATCCGATGGACGAATTGGCCGCGATGGAATTCCTGCTCGACAAGATGAAGACCAGCAAGTCGAACGACGAGTTCTTCCTGAGCATGAAGCGCGGATAAGAATTTGCGTTTGGCAAAAAAACGCCGGGTTTTCCCGGCGTTTTTTTATTTGTTTGATTCAGCGAATCAAATCATTTCCACTCGACATCAATGCCTTCGGATTCGCCAATCGCTTTTGTCAGCACATTGATCAACCCTTCCGATGCTCCGGCATTGTTGAGCATGTCGACGGTCGCCAGATCGATGAAATAGTCGCGGTCGGTCGAACTTTCTTCTTCCATCACGTTTTGCATGCACAGAAGATCGTTGTCGATGAGGTCGGCAAGTTTGCTGCCGTCTGGCTTTAGATAAAGTGCGGTCATGGGGTTCTCGTCATTTGTTGGCTGAAAGAGGGTTTCAACATAGCGCAATTGTCATGTAGCCACAATCAAGCACAAATTAATGTTTGAAATGCCGGCGTCCGGTAAACACCATCGCAATATCGTGTTCATCGGCAGCGGCGATGACTTCGTTGTCGCGCATCGAGCCGCCGGGTTGAATCACGGCGCGGATGCCGGCTTTCGCCGCAGCATCGATACCGTCGCGGAACGGGAAGAAGGCATCGCTGGCCATTACCGAGCCGGGTACCACGAGTCCGGCTTCTTCGGCTTTGAGAGCGGCAATTTTTGCGCTGACGACGCGACTCATTTGCCCGGCGCCGATGCCGACGGTTTGTAAATCTTTCGCATAGACAATCGCATTGGATTTCACGAACATCGCCACTTTCCAGGCGAACAGCAAATCCTGCATTTCATTGGCGGAAGGTGAGCGCGCGCTGACGATTTTCAGATCGGCCGCAGTCAGTGAGTCGGTATCGGCGTCCTGCACCAGCAAGCCACCTGCGATGCGCTTGTATTCCATCGCACCGTGAATGTTTCGCAATTCGCCACATGCCAATACGCGAACATTCGCTTTTTTGGCAAATAATGGCAATGCATCGGCAGCAATGCTGGGTGCAATAACCACTTCGACAAATTGCCGTTGCAGGATTTCGGCCGCGGTTTTTGCATCGAGTTCGCGATTGAAGGCAATGATGCCACCGAAGGCCGAAGTCGGATCGACGGCATAGGCGCGGTCGTATGCGCTGAACAGGTCATGTGATACCGCAACGCCGCAGGGGTTCGCGTGTTTCACGATTACGCAGGCCGGCTGTTCGAAAACTTTTACGCATTCGAGTGCGGCATCGGCATCGGCGAGATTGTTGAAACTCAGTTCCTTGCCTTGCAAAAACCTCGCGGTCGCGACGATGCCGTTGCCGGCATTCTTTTCGAGGTATAAAGCGCCGCGTTGATGCGGGTTTTCGCCGTAACGCAAACCCGATGCCAGATCCAGGGAAAGATGCAATGTATGCGGCCAGGTTTCCGGTGTTTGCGGATCTGCGGCGCGGGCCGATAGCCATTGCGTTATCTGGCCATCGTAAGTGCTGGTGTGGGCGTAGGTTTTCGCCGCGAACGCACGTCGCATCGCGAGATCGGTACCACCTTCTTGCAATGCTGAAATCAAGGAGGCGTAATCAGCCGGATCAACCACAACGCTGACACGCTCATGATTTTTTGCTGCCGCACGCAACATCGCGGGGCCGCCGATGTCGATATTTTCAACCGCATCGTCGTAACTGCAATCGGGTTTCGCAATCGTTGCAGCAAACGGATACAAATTGACGACAAGCAAATCAATCGCGGTGATGTCGTGTTCTTTCATCACGGCGTTATCGATGCCAGTGCGACCGAGCAGGCCGCCATGTATTTTCGGATGCAGGGTTTTTACACGGCCATCCATGATTTCCGGAAAACCGGTCACTTCGCTGACGTCCTGTACTTCAATACCGGCTTCACGCAGGGTTTTTGCCGTGCCGCCGGTCGAGAGTAAATGAATATTCAGTGCCGCGAGTGCGCGAGCCAGTTCGAGCAGGCCAGTTTTATCGGAAACAGACAGCAGAGCCCTGCGAACGGGCAGACGTATGGAAGACATGGGAGCACCTCGATTGAGGCGCGAATTATAACGTGATGGATGTTTTGGGTGTTGGGCGTAGGTCGGGCCCCGGCCCGACGCTTTTGAAAGTTTGCGATGTTGTCTGTGTCGGGCCAAGGCCCGACTTATGCCAATCCGTAGTCTTTCAATTTCTTGCGCAGGGTGGCGCGGTTCATGCCCAGCATGTCGGCGGCGCGGCTCTGGTTGCCGTCGCAGTGGCGCATCACTTCGTGCAGCAGGGGCGTTTCGATTTCGCGCATGACCACGTCATGCAGGTCTTCAACATCGGCACCATTCATGTCGTGCAGATAACGGCGTACGGCTTTGGCGACGTATTCGCGTAAAGCGGGCTGCGGCTGGCTTGCAGGTGCAGGTTCTGCGCGTAAAGCGGGTGGCACGTTCAAAAGAAAACTCCGCGAAAGAAAATCTTGAAAAAACCGCTTCCTTGCGGGCACGCCATCCGGGATCACGGCGGAGGGCGATTTTAGCCCAGAAATTTGCGCAGAACGGGTATTAACAAAAATAAATTTTCATTTTTGCGAATCACTCGCGCTTTATTGCAAAGATGCTTAATTTCGCATCAATGAATCAATTACTTGCGTGGCAAATTTAAATCGTAAATACAGATAAGGTCGCTAAATGAAGCGCGAGCTTGTTTAATGAAATTCCAGCCGGAATGCGACCGCATGTTTACCCGGATCCATGATTTCAAGCGTCAGGCTGGCCGATTGGCCCGGCATGATCAGCGGGGTGCTCGGTTCATTGCCAAGGTATTCGCGGGCCTGGAAGCGCCGCAAGCCCAGGGGTTGGTCTTCAAGATCGGTCAATGCGACTTCCAGTTGCGGCCATGCTTGTGCGAACGCAGCATCGTTGCGAAAACTGGCAGTAAGCAACAAGGCATTCGGTACAGATGGATGCGGGCGGATATCGCGGGAGGTCACATGAAATGCTTTTGGCTCGGACCATGCCGGCAACGAACATTGCAAGACACCGCAAATCATTTCCAGCCGTGGGCGCCAAACCGGATCAGTGGCAAGACGAACGCGGTCGGCGATGACGATTTGCAATAACAAAGCCAGCGCCAGCACGAACGCGAGTGCTACCCAGCGCCAGCGGCTGGAACGGTTGATGAGGACCGGTTCTTCGATAAAGCTGGGAGAGGGTTTTTTCATGCGGATTTCCGGCGCCCGGTGATGCGCATCCAGTCTTCGAGCTGGGTGGCTTGAAGATCATCAAACCACTGCGAATATTGTTCCAGCAAGGCCGGTTCCTGACCTTTCAATATTCCGGAAAGTGCAATCAAACCGCCAGCCTGAGTGCGTTTTGCCAGAATGGGCGCAAGGCTTTCCAGAGCCGATGCGAGGATATTGGCAACCACCACCGGATAATCGGCTTCAGGTTCCTGTTCAGGCAAATAGACCGCCAGCTTATTGCCGACTTCATTGCGTTCGGCGTTATCGTGCGTCGCGATCAAAGCCTGCGGATCGTTGTCCACGCCGACCGCGGATTTTGCACCGAGTTTTAATGCAGCCAGAGCGAGGATGCCCGAGCCACAACCAAAATCGAGCACGGTTTTATTTTTCAAATCGAGACCGTCCAGCCATTGCAGGCAAAGTGCCGTGGTCGGATGGGTGCCGGAACCAAATGCCAGGCCCGGATCTAGCCTGATCAACACTTGTCCTTTTGCCTCGTCCGGAACATCGAGGTTCCAGGGCAAAATCCAGGTGTGTTCGCCGAATTTCATCGGTTTGAATAGATCGAGCCAGGCGCGTTCCCAATCCTGGTCTTCGACCCGCGTAAATTGCGCCGAGCTTAGATCCAGTACTTCATCGAAGGCTTCCAGGCTTTGCAGCAGCAAGTCTTCGTTACAGTCGGCATCGAACAGTGCCGTCATTATGATTTCCGGCCAGAGTGGCGTTTCGCCGACACCTGGTTCTAGGATCGCACGCTCGTTTTCCGCATCGGCGGCATCGAGCAGGGAAACCGAAAGCGCACCGCAATCCTGCAGGGCAAGTTCCAGGCGCGATTCATCTTGGGCACGGCAGCGAAGCGAGAGTTCTAACCAGGGCATGGGTGGTGGAATCGACAAAACGTATCAGCGGCTATTATGAGGCCCTTGATGAGCATTGGCGACAGACCGGTTATACTCGTCCCATGAAAATAACCCGCAAATTGCTGAATATTCTTCTGGCCACCGCACT
>Ga0208628_1000847_pt1 | contig 12591 bp, 9 predicted proteins | sample LakWasMet16_LOW5_2_FD_183864 | JGI IMG/M metagenome (GOLD analysis project Ga0208628, IMG submission 183864) | Freshwater sediment methanotrophic microbial communities from Lake Washington under simulated oxygen tension - Sediment Metagenome... | ecosystem: Environmental > Aquatic > Freshwater >... | reverse complement strand
AAACCGATCAGGAAGAATAAGTGTGCGACCAGCCAAAACCACCAGGCAAACAAGCCGGAAAATTTCAGCTTGCCTAAATCGACGACTGCGGCCATGCGGCCAATCGTGGCGAGATTGCCGTAATCGCGATATTCGAATTTCGCTGATGGCTTATTCAACAGTCGCGACCTAATCACCGATGCGACATATGCCCCCATTTGTTTTGCTGCCGGCGCAGTGCCGGGAACCGGCTGGTCATTGGTCTGCATCACGCTGGCCAGATCTCCGATCACGAATATTTCCGGATGCGATTGCAGGGAAAGATCGGCTTGTACTTTGACGCGACCGGCACGATCCAGCGGTTCATCCAGATGTTTTCCCAATGAAGAAGCGGCGACGCCGGCAGCCCATAACACCGTTCGACTATCAATTCGTGAATTCGCCAGCGTTACGCCATTTGCATCAATATTCGTGACTGCATCGCCGGTATGCACGATGACGCCGAGTTTTTCCAATTGCCTTCGCGCACTGGCGGACAAACTTTCGGGCATGGCTGCCAGCACGCGCGGGCCGGCTTCAAGCAGATGGATTTGCGCGGCGCGAGGATCGCAGCGACGGAATTCCTGCGGCAAGGTGTGGCGTGCAATTTCGGCCAATGTGCCGGCCAGTTCGACGCCGGTTGGTCCGCCCCCGACGACGACAAAGTTTAGCCATTGGGCACGCAATGCCGCATCGTCTTCGCGTTCTGCCGATTCGAAGGCAGTGAGTATTCGTGCGCGAATCGCGAACGCGTCTTCGAGGGTTTTCAGGCCCGGGGCATGGGCTTCCCATTCGTCGTGACCAAAATAGGCGTGACTGGCGCCAGTCGCAACGATCAAATAATCGTAGTCAATTTCATTTTGCTCGAGTGTAATTTTTTTTGCGGCCGGATCAATCGCATTGACTTCGCCCAGCAAGACGGTCGCATTTTTCTGCTTGCGCAAAATATGCCGCAAGGGTGCAGCGATATCCGGCGCAGACAAACCGGCAGTCGCCACCTGATACAGCAATGGCTGGAATAAATGATGGTTGGTACGGTCGACCAGCGTAATACGAACCGGAGCCGAAGAAAGCGCCCTGGTAGCCCATAAACCACCGAAACCGCCACCCAGAATCAAAACATGCGGAAGTTCTTTATAGTTCATGTGCCTAGTATAAATCGACCGGATCGACATCCAGCGACCAGCGCACTTTTCTGGCCGATTTAAGTTCGTAAAGTTGTTGCACCCATTCGTGCAAAATTTTCTGCAGGATCGGTCGTTGCGCGGCACTCAATAAAATTTGGCCACGCATTTTTCCGGCGCGGCGAGCCATCGGAGCGGGCATCGGCGGACTCATTTCAATCTGGTTTTCGTGATGGCAGGCTTCATAGGCTTCGCGCAAAAACAGATTCACATCGGCATCTTTCAGGGCTTCGGCGCGCAATAACGCGATATGGGCGTATGGTGGAAAACCTGCGGCTTCGCGTTGTGCCAATTCCAGTGCAGCAACCGCCGGGTATCCGCCCGCGAGCAGGGTATTGAGCATCGGATGTTCGGGATGATGGGTTTGCAGCAACACTTCGCCAGGCCACTCGGCACGCCCGGCACGCCCGGTAACTTGAATCAATAATTGCGCGAGTTTTTCACTGGCACGAAAATCGGCCGAGAATAATCCTTCATCTATGCCGACGACGCAGACGAGCGTGAGTCTTGGCAAATCATGGCCTTTCGCAAGAATTTGCGTCCCGACCATGATGCCGGCCTTGTCACCCAGTTCGGCCAGTTTCTTTTGCAGACCGTCTTTATTGCGGGTGGTTTGACTGTCGATACGCAACAGTGGGGCATCCGGAAATGCAGCCGCCAGGGCCTCTTCCAATCTTTCGGTGCCAACGCCCTGTGGCTGCAATGCCAGTGAACTGCAATCGGGGCATGAACTGGGTTTTGTCTTGCGATGGCCGCAATGATGGCACTGCAAATTGCGTGCAACGCCGTGCACGCTCATCGGGCTGTCGCATCGCGGGCATTGTGCGCTCCAGCCGCAATCATGGCAAAGCAGGACCGGTGCATAGCCGCGACGATTTTTGAAAACCAGAACCTGTTCGCCGCGACCAAGACATTTTTTTATCGCTTCAAGCGTTTCGCTGGACAAGCCATGCGTCAAAGGCCGTTTGCGAACATCGAGCACACGCACGCCGGGTGGTTTGGCGATGCCGGCACGCTTTTTCAAATGCAAATGTTGATAGCGACCGGCGAGGGCATTGTGCAGGCTTTCCAGCGAGGGCGTGGCGCTGCCGAGAATGATCGGGATATCCAGAACTTTCGCACGTACGATCGCAAAATCACGGGCATGATAACGAATGCCGTCCTGTTGCTTGTAGGAAGCGTCGTGTTCTTCATCGACAATGATTAAGCCGGCATTGGGCATCGGTGCGAAGATGGCAGACCGGGTGCCGACCAGCACATGTGCCTGTCCGCGCCACATCGCAGACCAGGCGCGTGCGCGTTCGCCATCGTTCAAACCCGAATGCATGCTGTACACCGGAACGCCCAGGCGCTCCCGAAAGCGCTTCAGGGTTTGCGGCGTCAATCCGATTTCGGGTACCAGAATCAAGGCTTGCCGGCCCTGTTTCAGACAATGCGCGATCGCTTGCAAATACACCTCGGTTTTACCGCTGCCGGTGACACCCTCAAGCAAATGACAATGAAAACCCGGCGCCAGTTTCTCGATGGCATGCAGTACCTGTTTTTGTTCGACATTGAGCTGTGGGCCATCGTGTTTTACCACCGACTGCTTTTGCGAATTGAGTAAAACGCGTTCAACGAGGCCTCGTCGTTTCAGCGTACTTGCCGTGCTGCGCCAATTTTCGGTGTCGGCATCGAATTGATCTTCGGTGACCGGATGTTTGAGTAGACGTTCCGCAAACGCGCGCAATTTGGTGTGCGGACGTAAATGCGACCAGATATTTCTGCCAGTGTGGGTCAACTCCCAGGCGGGTACTTTGTTCTCGGGGAGGGCATGTCCTTGCCTCAGGATGGCGGGCATTGCCGTGGCGTAAACTTCGCCAAGCGGTGCCTGTGTGTAACGACCGAGCCAACGCAGGTTTTGCAGCAGTTCGCCGGCAAATATCGGCTCATGATCGATGATCTCGATGATGTTTTTCAGATTGACTGGTGCCAGCGTTTCGAATTGCACCGATTCGACGATGCCAATCTTCTCGCTATTGCCGAAAGGCACCCGCACACGTCGTCCCACCAGGCTTTCATGAGCTTGCTCGGGTTCCGGGAGCACATAATCAAAGCAGCGCGGCAAAGGCAGCGCCAATGCGACCTTTAGAACGCAGAAAAGGGTTTCCGACATTCCGTAATTCTAGCGTTTATGTCGGGTCAATATCCCTGTGGATACACTTGCAGCACAAAGCTGTTTTTTGTCACAGAAAGACGCTGTAAGATACTGAATCATATAGGCAAAATAGCTTATCCACACAGCCTGTGGATAAGCCTGTGGAAGGCGGCTATGACATTTTTGCGCAAAGCGCGTGAAAACGGGGCTCTTGTTGGCTTGGTGAAATTTTAACCAAACTGTCATTGTGCAAATTAATCAGGCACTTACTGCGGAATTTCATGTCCTAACCCCGGTTGCAGACCAGAAAAGGAATCGTGTGAAGATCATCGCAAGGGCTGTGAACAACGATTCACGCGACAAGCTAGAAAAATAGCGGCTGAGCAACATTTTTTTATCTGTCAACACCATTGTTCCACGCCGTCAGGGATTAAAATATCGCGTGAATTCATCTCCAACTTCTCCATCGACGACATCTTCCGCCGGCTCAGGCGCCATGCTCGCTTTCCGCCGGGGCATTGATCGTAGAGCCTACGTACTGGCCCGAGCACAATGCGGCGACACTGACCTGCTGCAATCGGCTCTCAGCGCTGTGGATGCGGCGTTTAACGCGGAATATGCCGAGTTGCCGATTTCGCAATGGCCGATTCGATTCTGGACACTCTTGTTGTCACGCAAGGAACTTGCTCAGGGTCAGAGCCCTTGGCCGGCATTGGCATCGATCAGCCATGGTCCGCGCGCCGCCCTGCTATTGAGACTCGTTGCCGGTCTCGACTTTTCTCATGCCGCACAAGTACTCAATATCAGCGAGACGACCTATCGCTTTGCCCTTGAGCGCGGGCTTGAGCAATTGCATGCCGCCGGTTTCAACTTTCAGGAACTCGAACGTTTGCGCGACAGTTTTTTCGAGGAAGTGAAACAACTGCCGGCGGAAGTTATCCGGCCACGGGAAATTCCTGAACTATCGCCTCTGGAATCGGGCCCGGTCGCCGATGTGCCGCAAAGTAAAAAATACACAAGCTGGCCATGGCTGATCCTGCTCTTTGCGCTGTTGCTTTCTGCATTCGCAGCATGGTGGTGGAGCAGAGCGGAAGTTGCTGCTCCGGATGCAAGGCCGATCGCACTGACCGAAGTCCAGAATGCCGTCATTCATCCCGATTACGATGTCATTGCCAATCCGGAAATCCAGAAACAAGTGGAAGATCTGGCATTTCTCAGCTGGCTTGCGGCAGGCGCGCCTGAAGAGAGTTTCGAGGTGCTGAAGTCCGGTGAAATCAGCAAGTCCCAGGAGACGGCAGCAGATGAAACCGGTGCCGAGGCACGTTATGAAAATTAATTTCCGGCATAAAACGGTCTTGTTGCTTTTGTTGTTGGTCGGCAATCCATTGATTGCACAAACGCAGTCGCAAATGCCATTCGGGCAATTGCCGCCGCAGGAGCAAAACCTGCTGAAAGCGGGTATGAACCTATGGCCGCAACTCGATGCCGGGGCACAAGCGCAATTACGCGCACAGGCGCAACATTGGTTGACGCTGTCGCCTGCAGAACAACAAACCCTGCTGTTAAAACAAAGACAGTGGGATGGCTTGTCTTTTTCGGACAAAGCTCTTGAGCGCTCACGCTATGCTGCCTGGCAGTCGCTGGGAACTCGGGACCAGAAAAAAATCAATGCCGTCTATCAACAATGGCGTCGGCTTCCGGTGGAGAAGCAACAGGCCCTGAAAGCGAAGTTTTCCATGCAATTGCCCGAATATCGTCAAGCCTGGATTCTCGGGCCTGCGCTTGGTCGGGACGCACAGTCGCTCAATGCCTGGCTGCTGTTTATTCCGCAGGAACAAATCAGGCCCTGGCTCATGCTATTGCGTGAATTAAGTGCTGAACAACGCGTCAAATTGACAGGTCTTGGCAAGCGCTGGAATCAGCAGCAACGCGATACTTTCCGCACGCGTCTGCTCAGCGCGCCGGCCGGTGCACGACCGGGCATGATTGAAAACGCCTCGTTGTAGGAGGGACTTCAGTCCCGAACGCTTTTCCGCCTGTCGGGACTGAAATCCCTCTTGCACGTTCACGAAAACACGCGTGAATTCACCAGGACGCGCCTGCTGGCAGTAAAGCGGTCGCCGAATTTTTCAATGCCCTCGGCACGCAGACGTGGTGCGTGTTGCACGAAATAATCGTCGAGAGCGGCTTGCGACGCCAGTCGATACTGTACGCAAAGCGCGAAGCCGTGGCTGGTGTCATCCTGTCGAACGTCGAAACTTCGGGCGCCAAGAAAACCGGGAAGCGCCAGTATGTCGGCGATGTGTTTCACCAGCCACTCGCGGTATTCCGTTTCGATCTCGCGGTCGATAAATAGATTGACCTCGTAAACGATATCCATCGCCGCACTCATGTTCAGAGCCAGATCATCTTGATGATCAGGGTGAAGCCAATCGCCACGCTCAGCAACATGATGTGCAGATTTCCGATGATCGCGTATTTGATGAACGTGATAATCCAGCCCTGTTGGTACACCCTTTTTTGCATCAGGAATAAATAAATCGGCATCCATATCCAGAGCAGGGCATTGAGAATATTAATCGGTATTGTCAGCCAGGAAGTCGCCCCGAGCCATGCAGGCAGATTGCCGAACAAGATCAGGATCATGATCGCCAGCATCAGGAATGCGTGGCTGTGAAGTGCGACGATCAGATGCTCCATGTAGAGGCGGCGCTTGAAAATAAACATGATCTTGAGTAGTAGCGCAAACACGGGAAGCATCAGGAACAAGGTCATCGGCAATGAACTCAATACCGCTTCAATAATGACCTTGGGCTCTTTGCTGACCCGCTTGCCGTTGTTCTCCGCACGTTGCGCCAGGGTGTTGAGCCAATGGTTTATCGAGTCGGGAAGCCAGCTTAGCGCGATCGGGTTTTTGACGGGGTCCCATACTTCGCCATTGAAGGAAATATGGCCGTCTTCCTCTGTATCCTGATTTTTGCCGCTCGTTTCGGACGCAGCAGGAATCGCGGCTGGGTTGGGTCCCGCCGGCGCTTTCGTTTTTGCCGGTGCCGTCGTCAATTCGGCAATACGTTTTTCGGCTTGCTTGTTGATCTGTGCCCTGGCTTGCTCCAGTCCGGCGGCAGCCATCGGAATATTGCCGACCTCTTTCTTGGCGAGGTCCAGTTCTGCCAGTGCTTTGGTGCGAATTTTCTCCACTTCGGCAAGGGTTTTTGCCTTGGCCAAACCGCCGTTTTTATTGCTATCGATCTGGATAACACCATCGCCGTTGTCATCGTCGGAACCAATGTGTTCCGGCAGCGAAAATTGCGCCAGCAGGAATGTCAGCACGGCGAGGAAAAAGAACAGTCGAACCGGGCTGACAAAACGGATTCTTCGTCCCGAGAAATATTCCTGCGTGAGATAGCCCGGCCTGAAAATCAGCGGACCGATGGTTCTGAAGACACGCGAATCGATATTCAATACGGTGTCGAGAAAATCGCCCATGATGCTCGAAAATTGGCGCACCAGACCCTTCGTGGGCTGGCCACACTGGTAACAGGTCTCGCCCAGCAATTCGGTGCCGCAGTTTCCGCAAACCAGCAAACCCTTGGTGTAGACGTTTCCGGGTTTCTGCCCTTGCGGTGCGATGCCGGTCGCATTGCCTGCATCGAGAGTCTCCGGTTTTTTGGTGTCGGCAGACACCGTCGCCTGTTCTAGCGGTGGCTTTTGTTCGTTCTGGGAGGGTTCAATGGGTGTGTTCATCACGATATCCGGGCGCGCAGGCGTTAATATAGCGAATTAACTGCCAAGTTTGATGTTTCATGCCGTTGCAAGAATCTTTTTTCGCCCAGCTCTGGCGCGAAATGCGCATCAGTTTTGTACTGGCCCTGCCCATCGTGGTGGGGCAGTTGTCGTCCATGGCGATGAATATTATCGATACCGTTCTGGCCGGTCATTATCATCCAACGACATTGGCTGCCGTTGCCGTCGGCGGTGCTGCCTGGTCGGTGGTTATCCTGGTCTGCATTGGCGTGTTGATGGCGATATCGCCCTCGGTGGCGCAACTCAACGGGGCACAACGACGCGGCGAGATCGGCGCCTTGTTTCGCCAGGCGATCTGGCTGGCCTTGTCGCTGGGTATCGTTCTGTTTTTTGTCGTGCGCGCGATTCCGTTTGGTTTTGAAGCGATGCAAATTACGCCGGAAGTCATTCCCGAAGCCCTGCGTTTCATCCATGCGATTTCCTGGGGCGCGCCCGCGCTTGCGTTGTATTTTTGTTTTCGCAATATCAGTGAAGGCATTGCCTGGACCAGGCCAACCCTGATTTTCGGGTTGTTGGGTCTGGTGGTCCTGGCGCCGCTGGGTTATGTGTTGATGTATACGATGGATCTCGGAGCCGCGGGTTTGGGATGGGCGGTAGCGACCACGCTGTGGTTGCAGGCGTTCGGTTTTTTTCTGTATTTGAGGAAAGAACCGCATTACGCCGACCTGGATTTGTTCGAACGATTCGACGCTCCGCAATGGCCGCAGATTGCCGAATTGTTACGGATCGGCTTGCCGATGGGCTTTGCGATTTTCATGGAGGGTGGCTTGTTTGTCGCCACCGCGATGTTGGTGGGTCAATTGGGCATCGTGCCGTTGGCGGCGCATCAAACCGCCATTTTGATTGCCAGCCTGACCTTTATGGTGCCACTCGGTGTTGCCATGGCCACGACGGTGCGTGTGGGCCACGCGGTAGGCGCCGGCGATTATCTGGGTATTCGTCGGGCAGCCAGCGCGGGCTATGCCATCATGCTGATCTCGCAAACGCTGTCGGCCGGCTTGCTGGTTTTTGCCGGTAGCTGGTTGGCAGGTCTGGTAACCGGCGATGCGGCGGTAATCGCACTGGCGGCGACCTTGATGATGTATGCCGCGGTTTTTCAATATCCCGACGGCATGCAAGTGATGTCAAACGGGGCATTGCGTGGTCTCAAGGACACCAAGTGGCCCATGGTGATCACCGTGACGGCTTACTGGGCGGTCGGAATGCCATTGGGCTATTACCTGGGCATCGTGAGGGGAGACGGCGCTCCCGGGCTTTGGCTGGGTCTCATCTTCGGCCTGCTGGTTGCGGCCATCTTGCTCACATGGCGTTTCTGGCGCTTGAGTCATCATTATCAGACCACACTATATTCAGAGTGAGTGACCTTTGACGCATGTAAAATTGCGTCAGATCAGTATTCTAGCGGTGTCAATTCGGAGTTTTTTACATGAACGAAGTTAAACGTGGCCCTGTTGCAGGTTTTTTCTACGGCATCTGGACCCTCATACGCGTGACGAATCATTTGGCATTCCTTGCCATCGTCGCGTTCCTTTTCTTTATTTTCCTGGTCGGCCTGCTGGCGAGCGCGGGTACCAAGGGCGGTATGGAGGCAGTACAGGAAAAGACGGCGCTGGTCATCGATCTGGAAGGCACTCTCGTCGAGCAATTTTCCAACGACCCGATTTCACGCGCATTTGCCGAAGCGACCGGAGACGGCGAGCGTGAAATCCAGCTGCGTGATCTGCTGGCCGTGTTGCAAGCCGCCAAGACCGACAAAAACATCGATCGCATTTTGCTTGATACCGATGGTCTAAGCGTCAGTGGATTTGCCGCCTTGCGCGATGTCGCCGCGGGATTACGTGATTTCAGGACAAGCGGAAAGCAAATCATTGCCTACGGCGTGAACATGGATCAGAAGCAATATTATCTTGCGGCGCAGGCCGACAAGGTTTTTATCGATCCGGAAGGCGGCATTTTGCTGGAAGGCCTGGGTCGTTATCGCCTGTATTTCCGTGAAGGTTTGCAGGAAAAACTCGGCATGGATGTCCACTTGTTTCGCGTTGGCGAATACAAGTCCGCCATGGAGCCGTACATTCTCGATGCGGCGTCTGCCGAATCCCGCGAAGCGGATTTGTTCTGGATGAACGATCTCTGGCAGCGTTATGTTTCCGATATCGCGAAGGCAAGAAAAATTCCTGCCGACAAGTTGAATGCATCGATCAATGCCATGTCGGCTGAAGTCATTGCGGCCAACGGCAATCTCGGCCAGTTGGCCATGCAGCAAAAGTTGGTCGATGGTTTGAAGACCTGGGATGAAATGGAAACCATGCTCGGCGAGATGGGCATGAAAGACGAAGAAACCCATAGTTTCCGTCAAGTGGAATTTGCCCAATATCTGAGACCGCTGAAAATTCCTGCGTCGCCTTTCAGCAAGCAATCACAAGTGGCCGTGGTCGTCGCCCAGGGTGAAATTGTCGATGGCGAAGCCAGCCCTGGCACCGTCGGTGGCGAAACCACCTCGGCACTGATTCGCCAGGCGCGTGAAGACGAAAATACCAAGGCACTGGTCCTGCGGGTAGATTCACCCGGCGGCAGCGTATTCCCCTCGGAACAGATTCGTCGTGAAATCGAGCTCACCAAAAAAGCCGGTATCCCTGTCGTCGTATCGATGGGTAACGTGGCCGCTTCCGGCGGTTACTGGATTTCGATGAATGCCGACAAGATCATTGCCGATGAATCGACGATTACCGGTTCGATCGGTATTTTCGGATTGTGGCTGACGGCACCTCGCGCGCTGGAAAAAATCGGCGTGCATGCCGATGGTTCGGGCACGACGCCGCTCGCCGGCCAGTTCGATCCGACCTTGCCACTGAAACCCGAAACCGGTGCCTTGATTCAATCGATCATTGATCGCGGCTATCAGCAGTTCATCGGCAAGGTGGCGACTGCGCGCGGCAGCAAAGCTGAAACCATCGATACCGTTGCACGTGGACGCGTCTGGAGTGGTGCGCAGGCGAAAGAGCGCGGCTTGGTCGACCAACTCGGCGGCTTGCAGATGGCAATCGACGAGGCCGTGGTGCTGGGCAAGTTGAACAAGGCCGACTACCGCCTGAATTACATCGAACGTGCAGCGACACCTTTCGAACAATTCATGGCCAACCTGAGCGGCAATGCAACCGGTAACGCCGTGCTGCGCAACATGAGCCCGATGAACAGCATGCTGGGCAAGGATACGGCCGCTCGCGTGCAGAAGGAATTGCAATGGCTTGAAGGTAAAGGACGCACACCCTATCAGGGCATCGTGCATTGCCTCTGCGGTTTGTAATCCTGCGAAATCGCAAAAACAAAAAGCCCGGCAATGCCGGGCTTTTTGTTTGATCGGGATATGACTTATTCTCCGGGGATTGCTCGTCAATCATGGAATGCCCATTTCCAGCCACGTTCGTATTTTTCTGCTCACGGCATTTGCGATGCTCGCCTTCGCCGGCAACTCGCTGTTGTGCCGGCTTGCACTTAAAAACACCGAGATCGATGCCGCCAGTTTCACGACTATCCGTCTGTTTTCCGGCGCTTTGGTATTGTGCCTGTTGGCATTACATAGGCGGGGAAAGGCGAAGCATAAAGGTAACTGGACATCGGCATTGGCCTTGTTTGTCTATGCCGCCGGCTTTTCATTTGCGTACTTGAATCTGACGGCGGCAATGGGTGCCTTACTGCTTTTTGGTTCGGTCCAGGTCACGATGATTTCGTATGGCATAAGCCAGGGTGAACGTCTGCACGGATGGGCCCTGCTTGGCTTGGTGCTCGCACTGGTCGGATTCGCCGGGCTGCTGCTGCCCGGTATTGCGGCGCCGCCATTGATGGATGCGTTGTTGATGTCGCTGGCGGGCATTGCATGGGGCGTGTATTCCTTGCGGGGAAAAACCGCAGGCGACCCGCTGCAGGTAACGGCGGGAAATTTTCTGCGTGCTGCCGTTATCGCCATCGTGCCGAGTCTTTGTATGCTGGACCAGATGCAGCTCGATCTGGCCGGCGTCGTTTATGCCATCGGCTCGGGGGCGATAAGTTCGGGAGTGGGTTATGCCGTCTGGTATGCGGCATTGCCTTCGTTGAAGGCAAGTACTGCGGCAGTCGTGCAGCTCAGTGTGCCGGCTATTGCGGCGCTGGGCGGTGTTTTATTACTCTATGAACCCATCGGTTTAAGACTGGCGCTTGCTTCAATGGCCATCCTCGGTGGAATAGCACTGGTCGTGTCACGAAAAGCTAAAGCGCTTTAAAGCACAGATTGCCAAAAACCAGCCAACCCAGGCATCGGCCGGCGGCAATGATTTCCCCGATTTACCGAGCACAACCGCTGGATAAAAATGCTGATCAACAACGAGAAGAAATTCATTTTTATCCACGTGCAAAAAAATGCGGGGATCAGTTTCGAAAATATATTGCTCGGTGAATTTTCCGGGACAAAGACATGGCATGGCAGGCATGGCCGTGCGCTTGACGGACTTGCCGACATGGACCGGGCGGAATGGGAAGGCTTTTTTTCCTTTGCGTTCGTCCGCAATCCGTGGGATCGCATGGTGTCGTGGTACGCCATGATCGAGACGGCGAAAAAGGAACTGTCGTTCTTCAGGCGGTTCAGGAAGAAGCCCTTTCGCAGCGAGCTATGGAACTACGTCATCAATAACTCGCAGGACTTCGAAAGTTTTCTTGAAAACTGCACCGATACCATTTTCGATCTCGGATGCCATAAAAGTTTTGTCTTCAACCAGGTGGATTATTTGACCGACAAAGACGGCAACATCGTGGTGGATTTCATCGGGCGCTTCGAAAATATCGCGGCAGATGCCGAGCATGTGTTCAAAACCCTGGGCCTGGATTCCGTCAGCTTGCCAAAACTCAACCAGACCAAACATACCCACTACAGCAGCTGGTATAACGATAAAACCCGGCGGCTGGTCGGCGAGAGATTCGCCCGCGATATCGCGCTGTTCGGTTATGAATTCGAACAGCGCTGATTGATTCAGAGCCTCAGATGCTGAAGCGATAGCTGAGCTTGACCAGAAACATTTCGCTATCGTGCAATGAAAAGGCATCGCCAAGCAGTCTGAGCGGATCTTGCGGGTCATTGTTTTCGAAACCGAAACCGCCGCGGCTATAGACCACATACAAATCCGACAGGGGTGCCAATTCGTAGCGATAACGAATCTGGAAACCCAGGTTATTCAACCTGAAATCCTTCAGCGGCTGATTGCTTTGAACCGGGTTGCCGAATGTATCTAAGGTGTAGGCCTGTTTGACTTTCGCATCCAGTGCGATCGTTTCGAGCTTGACGCGCAACTCCTGATTACTGCCGATCAACCATTGCATGCCGGCACTGAGATTGAGTTGTTTGGCCTCAAAAGTACCCAGCAAGTTTTCATCCTCCTGCCAGATCATCCAGTCGGGCCGATATTGCGCTTCGACGCCGAC
>Ga0208628_1000843_pt1 | contig 12634 bp, 10 predicted proteins | sample LakWasMet16_LOW5_2_FD_183864 | JGI IMG/M metagenome (GOLD analysis project Ga0208628, IMG submission 183864) | Freshwater sediment methanotrophic microbial communities from Lake Washington under simulated oxygen tension - Sediment Metagenome... | ecosystem: Environmental > Aquatic > Freshwater >... | reverse complement strand
AGCAAGCATCGGCATTGAAATTCCCAAATTATGCGCAACCGACAGCATAGAACCCTTCGGTTCCTGTCGGCTTTGCGTGGTGCAAATAGAAGGCGGCAGAGGCATGCCCGCTTCATGCACGACGCCGGTCGCGGAAGGTTTAAAAATCACCACCCAGAATAAAAAACTGGCTGATGTGCGTCGCGGCATCATGGAACTGTACATTTCCGATCACCCGCTGGACTGCTTAACCTGTTCGGCCAATGGCGACTGCGAATTACAGGATATGGCGGGCGCTGTCGGCTTGCGCGAAGTACGTTACAACCCGGTTGAAACGCATCTGAACGCCGAAAAAGATCACAGCAACCCTTATTTCAGCTTCGATCCCAGCAAATGTATCGTTTGCTCGCGCTGCGTCAGAGCCTGTGAAGAAACCCAAGGCACCTTTGCGTTAACCATTGACGGTCGCGGTTTTGATTCCAAGGTATCGCCCAGCCAGAACCAGCCGTTCATGGATTCGGAATGCGTGTCCTGCGGCGCTTGCGTACAAGCCTGCCCTACCGCAACCCTGATGGAAAAATCGGTGATCGACAACGGCCAACCTGAGCATGCGATCGTGACAACCTGCGCCTATTGCGGCGTCGGCTGCTCGTTCAGGGCGGAAATGAAGGGCGAACAAGTCATCCGCATGGTTCCCGCCAAAGACGGCAAAGCCAATCATGGACATTCCTGCGTCAAGGGCCGTTTTGCGTTCGGTTATGCCACGCACAAAGACCGTATCACCAAGCCGATGATCCGCGCCAGCATTAAAGACGCATGGCAGGAAGTCAGCTGGGAGGAAGCGATTAACCATGCCGCGTCGGAATTAAAACGTATCCAGGCTAAATACGGCAAAGACTCTATCGGCGGCATTACCTCTTCTCGTTGCACCAACGAAGAAGTCTACATCATGCAAAAACTGATACGCGCTGGCTTCGGCAATAACAACGTCGACACCTGTGCGCGGGTTTGCCATTCGCCTACCGGTTACGGATTGAAACAGACCTTTGGTGAATCATCCGGCACCCAGGATTTCGACTCGGTTATGAAAGCCGATGTGATTCTAATTATAGGCGCCAATCCAACCGATGGGCATCCGGTATTCGGCTCGCAAATGAAAAAACGCCTGCGTCAGGGCGCAAAACTGATCGTGGCTGATCCGCGTGAAATTGACCTGATCAAAGCTCCGCATGTTAAAGCCAGCCATCATCTAAAGCTGCGTCCCAGTACCAATGTTGCCTTGATCAATGCGCTCGGGCATGTCGTTGTTACCGAAAACCTGCTTGACGAAGCCTTTGTTAATGAACGTTGCGATGTAGCCTCTTTCGCCAAATGGAAAACTTTTGTTGCGCAGGAACATAATTCACCGGAAGCTTCCGAGTCCATTACCGGCGTTCCAGCGGCTGAACTTAGAGCGGCCGCACGGCTTTACGCAACGGCTGACAATGCAGCGATTTATTATGGCTTGGGCGTAACAGAACACAGCCAAGGCTCCACTATGGTCATCGGCATTGCCAATCTGGCCATGGCTACCGGCAATTTAGGTCATGACGGTGTCGGCGTGAATCCGTTACGCGGGCAAAATAACGTACAAGGTTCTTGCGACATGGGTTCATTCCCGCATGAGTTCCCCGGTTACCGCCATGTATCCGATCCTGCAACGCACCAACTGTTTGAAAACGCATGGCAGTCTAAACTCAGCTCCGAACCGGGCTTGCGTATTCCCAACATGTTCGAGGCGGCGCTAGACAAAAGCTTTATGGGGCTGTACTGCGAGGGTGAGGATATTGCCCAGTCCGACCCGGACATTAAACACGTTCATGCCGCGTTACGCGCCATGGAATGTGTGATCGTTCAGGACATCTTCCTCAACGAAACCGCCAAGTTTGCCCATGTTTTCCTGCCGGGTTCATCCTTCCTGGAAAAAAACGGCACCTTTACCAATGCCGAACGCCGTATTTCGCCGGTGCGTAAAGTCATGTCGCCATTGGCCGGCTATCAGGATTGGGAAGTCACCCAATTGCTGGCCAATGCGATGGGCTATCCGATGAATTACAACCATCCGTCAGAAATCATGGATGAAATCGCACGACTTACACCCAGTTTTGCCGGCGTCAGTTATGAAAAGATCGACCGTCTCGGCAGCGTGCAATGGCCTTGTAATGATGAAACGCCTGAAGGCACGCCGATTATGCACATCGAGCATTTCCTGCGCGATAACGGCAAGGGCTTATTCATGCTGACCGAATTTGTGCCGACGATAGAACGCGTCAACGCCAAATTCCCGTTAATCTTGACTACCGGACGTATTTTGTCGCAATACAATGTCGGCGCGCAAACACGCCGCACTGAAAATGTCGCCTGGCATGCAGAAGATCGCCTGGAAATTCATCCGCATGATGCCGAAGATCGCGGCGTAAACGACGGCGACTGGGTCGGCATTAAGAGCCGCGCCGGTGAAACGGTATTACGCGCTTTGGTCAGTGATCGCGTGCAGCCTGGCGTTGTTTACACCACGTTCCATTTCCCTGAATCCGGCGCCAACGTCATCACGACAGACAACTCCGATTGGGCGACCAACTGTCCGGAATACAAAGTGACAGCGGTGCAAATCACCAAAGTCAGCCAGCCATCGGAATGGCAACAGCAATACCAGGAGTTTTCAGAAAATCAACTCGATCTTCTGGAGCAGGGAATGAGTCATGACTAACGGCAGTGCCGTTCTTGATCGACTGAATGAGTTCGGAAAGTAGAGTAATGCAAGGAGCACAAACCGAGCCATTATCGTTGGAGTTAGGCTGGCCCAGCTATCAGCAAAGCACCGTTGATCGCTGGCGGGACGGACAGCATGAACAACGGCAAGACTATATTGCCGAAGAAGTGCCGATTTCTCTGGTCTACAACGGGGTGCCGCATGTCGTCATGCTGGCAACCCCGACCAATCTTGAAGAATTTGCGCTGGGTTTCAGTATTACCGAAGGCATTGTTAAAAGCCCGCAAGAGTTGTTATCGGCGCGGGTTTATAACCGATCAAACGGCATTGAAGTCCAGATAAAAATTCCGGAGCAACGTTTTCAATGCATGTCCGACAAAGGCCGTAACCTAACCGGCCGTACCGGTTGCGGCCTATGCGGTGCAAGCACCTTAAAACAAGCCATCCGCCAGCCGAATTCGGTTAACGGGGGCTTGACCTTGCCTGCGGCTGAATTGTGTTCCGCTTTAACAGACATCAAGCAGTTCCAAAAATTAAACCAACTAACCGGAGCCGTTCATGCGGCTGCCTGGGCAGTTCCCGGACAGGGCATTTTGGATGTCCGGGAAGATGTGGGCCGGCATAACGCGCTGGATAAATTGATCGGTTTTTTATTGCGCTCCGGCAAGGATTTATCCGCAGGCTTCGTGATCGTTACCAGCCGCGCCAGTTACGAAATGGTGCAAAAGACTGCATGGGTCGGCATTACTCTGCTTGCAGCCATTTCCGCGCCTACCGGCTTAGCCATACGCTTGGCTGATGAGGCAGGCCTCACTTTAATCGGTTTTGCCCGTGATAACCAGCACGTGGTTTACACCCATCCGCAACGCTTAATCCATAGCAACCATCTGTAATTTATAATGAAAATAGAAAGACTTATCAAAATGGCCAACGATATAGGCAATTTCTTTAACTCGGAAAGCGACAAAGAAATCGCAGCGGAAGGTATAAAAAATCACATCTTAAGATCATGGGACCCAAGAATGCGCAAAGCAATTATTGCCTATTGCCAAGAAGACGGATCCGAATTAAGCGATCTAGTCAAAGTGGCTGTGACCAAGCTCGCTGCTTAAAAACATCCTGCTTCCCCCTCTCAAAGTAGGCGCTTTAGTTGACGCCTGCTTTGAGTGCAACAATATTTGAATTAATAGACATCTTTCCTAAATAATCAACATGATACCCTCTTTATAGGGTTAAAATAGTGCTCGTCCCTCTAAAAACACGAATAATCATGACACCTTAGCCTCAATTGCCCTTGCACAATCCTGAAGAATTCCTGCGGACTGTCGGCCTGTCACAAAAAGATTTCCGGCATCTTAACGCGAAGTTAGCGAATTACCTTGATGAACAAAAAGCGCTCAACCCGCTGACCAGACGGGGACGGAAAGACTCCAAACTGATCTTGGAAGACCGCTTGTTATTAATCGTCTCAGAAGTTCTTGCACAATACTCATGATTACCCCCTGCATACCTCGTTTCAGGCAAACGGAAAAAGCTCTTCACCAGCTCTGCTTTTTCTTTGATGGACTGCATGGCGTCGAGGATCACTAGCTCCATTTCATTCTTGCTTCGGATAGGCCGTTTGCCTGCATCCGCTTTGGCGTGGTTCCAAACCTGTTCATCCGGATTCAATTCCGGTGCATAAGGCGGCAAGAAAGCCATCATGACTTGTCCTTGCTGGGTCTCTAAAAATGCCCTCACTTTCTTACTATGGTGATACCTGGCATTGTCGACAATGACGAAAATTGGGCATCCGGTGTCGTGGCGCAGTTTTTTTAGAAAATCAATAAACTTTTCCGCATCCATTGCGCTGTCGATGACGTCAAAATGCAAGTCACCACGGGCGGATACGGCACTGATCAGTTTAAAACCAAACCGGTCGCCACTGTCTCTGACAACCGGTGTTTCCCCGATCTTGCTCCAGGTCGTGCCTCGGTGCGCATCGCTACGAAAAGCCGCCTCGTCCACAAAATACAGACGGGCACCGTGTTTTTGGCTTCAGCGACGGCGTCTGGGTAGGTCTCGGAAAGATAGGCCCTGACTTTGTCGGGATCTTGCTGGTAAAACTTGTAAATCGGTCGTTGCGGACTCAGGCCCAAATGACCAAGTAATCGGCAAACACTGCTCTTCGATAGTTTTAACCCGCGTTCCTTTTCCAGCAAGGTCCTGATAACGTTGGCTGTCCATAGGCAGAACGGCAGTTTGTGGTTCAAGGGGTTGCCCATGGTCACTGCATCATAAAGCCATTTTAGGTCATCACCCGTGACTTTCCTGGGGCAACCCTGACGGCTTTTTTCGGTTAATGCTTGCCAGCCACCTTGGCGGTAGCGGGCTAACCAACCGAATACCGTCCGAGTTGGGATATTGAAAACACCTGCCACGAGGGTGATAGGTTCGTTCCGTACCACGACGGCTTCGACGACTTCGGCGACTTCTTTGCGCTTTTGGCTTCTTTTTTCGGATATGCTAAAACTTGTGAGACGATTAATAGTCAACAAAGCGGCAAATACATACGGCTTAATTGTTTAATAGCCCTGATAAACCGATTAGTCTAAGTCGGAATAATAGGGTTACGGACGACGTGCGCAACTGAACCGGTTTGCCCAGTAACGGTTTTTAAGGCTGGACACCAGTACCTTCCCGGTGCGCTGGCTAGGCGCATGAATAAAATTATCATTGCTGACATAAATCCCGACATGAGAGAAAGGCTTACCGTTGGTATTAAAAAAAACCAGGTCGCCGGAATGAAGATCATTTTCAGGGACTTGGTTCAGCGACAGGGCCATTGCCTGAACCGTACGCGGCAACGCTATGCCCTGATGCCCGTAGACATGCTGAACAAAACCGCTGCAATCGAAACCTTCTTCGGGTGAGCTTTTACCATAATGATAAGGGGTGCCCTGCAAACTCAGCGCGTAACTGACCATTGGCGGGTAGTAATCCGCAACCGGTTGGGTTTCGGGGGCACTGGCGCAGCCGTAAAACAAAGCTATTGCAGTAAGTAAAACGCCGCGGATAAAAAAACAGCGATAGTTTTTAAGGCCGGACATGTTCACAAATTGATAACCCTTGATTGTGAGTAGAAATTATCTATAAGGATAAGCCATTGCCGGCAAAATGGCTATGGAACAGATCGCGTCCGAGGCTGTAAAAGTATTCGGTTTAAGAGACTAACCACGGAGGACACTGAGAACACGGAGTTTTATATGCCTTAACTCTGTGTCCTCCGTGTTCTCTGTGGTAAATAATCCTTTCAGCCTGATTTGGATAATACTTTCACAGCCTCGTCCCCGCTGTATCTATTTCGATCATTCCTTGCAGAGGCTGCACAATTGCCTGCCGTTGCATGGAAATTGCAATCATCCTCGCACCCAGCCTTGCGTCCAGATAGAATAGGCAGCTTTCACTTAGCCATTGAGACAGCTTTTTATGAAAATTAAAGTCTTTTTTATCTGCCTGTGCCTGTTTGCTTCATGTACCGGTTATGCGGCGGAAAAACCCGTCATTCGCATCGGCGTTCAGGCGGCCGGCACAGTCGATTGGGAACTGGCGGCTTTACAGGATAATCCTCAGGCTGATTTTCAACTGCAAATACAGCATTTAGCCAATGCGGAAGCGGGCAAAATTGCGCTGCAATCCGGCGCTGTCGATATGATTGTGTCTGACTGGATTTGGGTCTCCAGAATGCGCGCTACCGGTTCCGATTTTACTTTTTATCCTTATTCAAATACTTCAGGCGGTTTGGTTGTCGCAAAAGACAGCCCTATCCATTCATTAAATGACCTCAAAGGCAAACGGCTGGGAATTGCCGGGGGCGAGCTGGATAAAAACTGGCTGTTACTGCAAGCACTGGCTAAGCAGGAGCAACTGGACCTGAATGCGTCGGTGGAAAAAGTCTTCGGCGCGCCGCCGCTGATCAATGAGCAAATCAAGCAAAACCGCGTGGATGCCGCCCTCACCTATTGGCATTTTGCCGCCCGGCTTGAAGTCCAGGGCTATCGCCAGATCATCGACGGCAAAGGCATTTTAAAAGGCTTGGGTATAAATGAAGATGTCCCCAGCATAGGGTACGTGTTCAAGCAAAGCTGGGCGAACGACCATAAACAGGCCGTCAACAGTTTTTTCAACGCCGGCAAGCAGGCTAAAAATCAGCTCTGTACAGCCGATGCGGCTTGGCAAAAAATCAGTCCGCTGATCAAGGATGATTTATCGACACAAGCCAAATTGCGCCAGCGTTACTGCGAAGGCGGCATTGAGCATTGGGGCGAAGCGGAACAGTTGGCAGCGGGGCGTATTTATACGATGCTTCGCCAGCTAAGCAATAATCAGTTAACAGGACAAGCAGAGAATCTGCAACCCGGTACGTTTTGGTCGATTGAATAATTTGAGTCACTTTAAGCGCTTTTTGCCGACCTTGTCATTGCTGGCTTTTTTAGCGCTCTGGCAAGGATTGGCGATCTATTTAAACAGTAACACGCTGCCGACTCCGATAGCGGTAGCCAAGGTTTTTTGGCAGGGCTGCGTGTCGGGACAACTGCCTTTTCATCTAGGCGTTACTTTGCTCCGCCTGATAGTCAGCTTTGCCATTGCGATGCTGCTGGGCTGCGCCATCGGCATCGTGCTGGGGCGCAATAAAAAGCTCGATGCGTTCTTCGACAACTGGCTGGTGATTTTTTTAAATGTTCCGGCGCTGGTTACGATTATCTTGTGCTACGTTTGGTTCGGACTGGTCGAATCGGCGGCGATACTCGCCGTGGTCATCAACAAGCTGCCCAATGTGATTGTCACGATCCGGGAAGGCACGCGCGCATTGGACCAGGACTTACTGGACATGGCGCGCTGTTACCGTTTCAGCAAACGTAAGACGCTGGTTCATGTGATCTGGCCGCAGTTGCATCCGTTCGTGATGGGCGCCACCCGTTCGGGGCTGGCCTTGATCTGGAAAATCATTCTGGTGGTCGAGCTGTTAGGCCGCAGCAACGGCATGGGCTATCAGCTGCATTTATTCTTTCAGCTGTTTGATGTTGCCAGCATCCTGGCTTATACCGTCGCTTTTGTTGCCGTCATTCAGTTGATAGAACTGCTGATTTTAAAACCGCTGGACAAAAAAGCGCTCCGGTGGCGCCGATGACTGACATCCAAATCAATATCAGCAACAAAACCTATCCGACCGCGACGAAGCCAAGTATCGAAGACCTTAAACTGTCGCTGAACTCGAACGAATTTACTTGCCTGGTCGGTCCGTCCGGTTGCGGTAAAACTACGCTGTTGAATATTATTGCCGGCCTGGATAATGATTACGATGGCGACATCCTGGTGGGAGAGCGGCACACCCATCCGAAGATCGGCTACATTTTCCAAAACCCGCGCCTGTTACCGTGGCGGACGGTTCGGGAAAACATTGAGCTGGCATTGGATGGCAATCAGTCTCCCGAAGTCATTGACGAATTGCTTGAAGTCATGCAGTTAACGGCAGCGCAACATGTTTACCCTGAACGTTTGTCGTTAGGCATGAGCCGCCGAGTGGCGATCATCAGGGCCTTTGCCGTCGATCCTGAGGTGTTGTTGATGGATGAGCCGTTTGTGTCGCTGGATGCGCCGACTGCAAGACAAGTCCGGGAATTGTTATTGAAACTGTGGCAACAACGCCCGCATACCGTTTTGTTTGTCACCCATGATCTGCGCGAAGCCATTGCGCTGGCTGACCGGCTGATATTTTTGTCGGCATCGCCGATGCGGGTCGTTAGCGAAGTCATTGTGCCTATCGCCCGGAACGAGCGCGGAAACGAGCTTGCTATTGAATCCTTCAGACAGCAGTTACTTAAAAATCATCCCGAAATAAAACCGCTTTTGTGACCGTTTTCCGGCTGGAAAAACAGTTGCGGATTCGCCCAAAATACCCGATACTCTTTAGTGTTAAGCCTTGTTATAGCAGACCTAAGCGAGGCTTACTGTACAACTACCCAAGGTTAATATCATATGAAAAAAACAATTATCTTAGGATTGACGACTGCTGTTATTGCACACGCTTCATTTACCGCATCAGCTGGAAACGACGACCAATACCCCGCTGCAAATTTTCAACCTAAAGTCGTCTATATCGACAAAGATGTAGTCAAGCCTTCACCCAAATGCCCCGACCAAAAGTCTGCAGAATCTGCTGAAAAAGTCGCCGAGTTCGATCCTAAATACCCGGCCGCCAACTTTACCCCTAAAGTCATTTATCCATAACCCGGATTTTTAAAAGGTGAGCCTTGAAGCGGGTTCACCTTTTTCCGCCTCCTCCGCTTTAGCGCCTCAACTCTGTCTGGACCTTAGAGATATTTAAACAACGATAATTCTTTTATCTTGGTAAAAGTCTGTTGCGCCGCCTGCAACGCAGTGGTTTGCAGCTGATACTGGCTAATTGCATCGGCATAATCAAGATCTTGGGTTTCAGAAAGCGTGCTCTTGGTGTCTATGACGTATTTTTCATTTTGGGACTCCTGGTTATCCAGCGCGTTCAGCCTCGCTCCGACACTGGATCTTGCATCCAGGAAACTGCCCAATGCTGCATCAAGATCGGTTAACACATCGCTAAGCTGAGCCTGAAATGTCTGCGCGCCGGCTCCTGCGTTGACCTGACCATCGGCGAACCCGGCATCCGTTAAAAATGTTCCTGAAGTGTTATTTATTTGTATGCTGGAAGTAGCGCCTGTCGCGACTGAAGCAAACTCGATTCTATTGCCGTTGCTCCTCGCTTGAATAGCCCCGCTAAAGCCGCCCGCTGTCAGTTGCGCATTAATCTCGGTGACCATGCTGTTCACGTCGGTAAACTTTTGCCCGCTGAGGTCTATCGGTGCGGTTATGCCACCGTTGGCGACCAAGTCAAATGTCGTCGTTGACGAGGTATAATCCAAGCCATAGCGCAAAAACCGGTCTCCGGTTATTGCGCCGGAACTGGCATTAAGCGATGCGCCCAAACCGTCAGAGAGCGCTTTTAAGGTATTGAAAACACTGCGTTTGCCATTCTCATCAGCGGCCGGGCTACTCGAATTGATATTTTCAAAAACATTGAAGCCCAAATCCCCGTCAGCAACTTGCCTTGTTGGGCTGATTTGTAAAGCCCGTTGCTGCAACCCGCCTTGGTAGGCATATGTGCCTGTTGCGGCGTTCTTCGCGAAAGCCGGTACCGTCGCGAGATCGCCTGAAAAAATATATTCGCCATTGGCATTCCGGGTATTGGCCACGCCGGCTAATTCTTCAAGCAGCTGATCCACTTCATACTTGATCGCCAGCCTGTCACTGCTGTTTAAGGTATCGTTTTTAGCCTGAATGGTCAGGTCCTTGGCTTTATACATGATGTTATTTGCAGCTTCCAGAGCCGATTCCTCAAGGTTCAACCGCCCGCGGGTAGCGGCGATATTGCTTTGGTACTGCTCAGTCTTTGTAATCGATTTGTCTAAATCCAATATTCTTGCTGCGGCTGCCGGATCTTCGGCGGGCGCTGATATTTTAAGCCCTGAACTCAATTGCTGCTGTAACTTGGCCAGTTTAACTTGCTGGCTGCTCATCGCATTAAAACTCAGCTGTTGCGACCACGCTGTTGAAATTCTCATTGCTATAACTCCTACCTAACTGCGCCTATCAACGTATCGAATAAAGACCTGGCTATCGAAATGGATTGGGCGGATGCCTGATAAGCCTGCTGAAACTTTAGCAGGTTAGCGGCCTCTTCATCCAGGTTTACCCCTGCCAGCCCTTCCCTTGATTCCTTGGCCTGATTTAATAAGGTTTGCTGGGCCGAAGAACTAAGCTCCGAAGCTCGCGTCAAGCCTCCGACACCGGAAACAATTTGCCCATAAGCCCCGTTAAATGAGGTACTTCCGCCTAACATGCCCAACTTGTTGCCAAGAGCTGCCAATTTCAGCGCATTGCTGTTATCGCCGGGCATGGGGCCTTTGATAATAACGGGATTATTCAATCCGTCCAGCACCGGCTGTTTGGTCGCCGGATCGATTTCAATATTGGTGGCTGCCGCTATTTTTTTAGGATCAGTAATATTGACGCCGATTTTCTGGGCCGCATTGAAAGTCGGCCTGGTTAAAAACTCATCCCCGACCGATATAGTCTGTCCCCCGCTCAAATCGACAGTGATATCGATACCCGGCAAAGCACTGACATCAATATTGGCCGGTTGAGTTGAGGCAAACGATAAGGCAAATTTCCCCATAGGCGACATAGTGTCGGTGGCTGTGAGATTAATCACCTGATTATCGCGAACCCTGGTCAAGGTGTAATCAACACCGCCGCCGGCATTAACATACTTCAACTTAAAATCGCTAAAATCCAGGTTGCCGGCTGCCGATGGGTTGACATTCACATCCTGGAAATTAACTGTAACAGCTGCATTACCGGTATTAAGCGGGTTTTTTATAACCGGAATTTCTTCATCGCCGGAAAAATTAAATAACGCCAAGCCGGCGGTACCGCTCAGGTCAAAACCTTGTTCATGAAGCGCGTTAACCTCCATCGCCAGGCCCGCGGCAACCATGCCCAATTGCTGCTGAGCGGGGTCGAGCACTTCATCCCGAAAGCTTAAAGAGCCGGCCAACGAACCGCCGCTGATTTGACTGGTTACATTAATGACGCCATTCGTAGTCTTCAGCCCGATTTCCAGACGGTTGGGATCGTATTCAGACTGAAACGCGGTAAATTCCGCTGAACTGCCGCCAAGAACCAGCGTCTGTCCATTGCCGATAAAAACGCTGGAGCTTCCGTCCTGTTGCGGAACGACTGAGACATTAACGATTTCGGCTAACTTTGAAAACAAGGCATCCTGTTGATCCAGTAAGTCGTTGGGCAGTATCGCGCCGCCTGATCTACCTATAGCCGAGGTGAGCTGCACATTAATATTGGCTATGGATTTGGCCAACGAGTTAATATCGTTAACCCTGGTGCCTATATCGCTATTATTCTGCGTGCGTATCTCTTCAAACTGGCTGGACAATGCATTGAAATTTTGTGCCAGGGTTTCTGCCTCAGATAGCAGTACCTGCCTGGAAGGAATCGATGTCGGATCATTCGCCACACCACTCAAGGCATTAAAAAAGCGGTTCATTGCAGGCGCCATTCCGGTGCTGGGGTCGGCCATTATATTGTCGACCCGGGTAGACAGCTGATGGTAACGGTCGGCGTCTCCGAATGCTGAAAGGCTGGAGTTTAATTGCTTGTTGATAAATTGGTCATAACTGCGCGTGATGTTAGTCACTTGCACGCCCTGACCGATATATCCGTCGCCGGTATATCGTGGAGTCATTGTGCTCTGCTGCACCCGCTGGCGACTATAGGCCTCGGTATTGACGTTGGAAATATTATGCTGAACCGTTTCCAATGAACGCTGAGCGGCCATCAGGCCTGAGAGTGATGTTGCTAATAATCCGCTCATGAGTGCTCTCTATTCTGTAAATTAGAGACAAAATTTAATCGTCTCATTGATTCATCGCCATGATTACGTCAGGCTCAAATTCAGCCATGGTATTGCCTTGATAGATGCTCATGACCTTATCGGCATACTTCGGATCGGTTGCATAACCCGCTCGCTGTAATTCATGCATATATTGTTCCGCATTGCCCGCTTTTTTCAAAGCATCGCCATAACGCGGATTATTTTTTATAAAGTCGACATAATCCTTAAAGCTGTCCTCGAACGAATCGTAGGATCTAAACCCGGCATTCACTTTTTTAGCGATACCCTGATCGAATTCCAGCGTGGCCACTTGCGCCTGCTTACCCTGCCAAGCCTTATCGGCTTTGATGTTAAACAGGTTGAAACTGTTGCTGCCGTTGCTATGGTGTATGACCGCACGTCCCCAGCCGCTTTCC
>Ga0208628_1000838_pt1 | contig 12692 bp, 8 predicted proteins | sample LakWasMet16_LOW5_2_FD_183864 | JGI IMG/M metagenome (GOLD analysis project Ga0208628, IMG submission 183864) | Freshwater sediment methanotrophic microbial communities from Lake Washington under simulated oxygen tension - Sediment Metagenome... | ecosystem: Environmental > Aquatic > Freshwater >... | reverse complement strand
ATGCCAAGCCTTGTCTGTTTCATAAACCATTTGAGTAACTTGTCCATCAGAGCTTCGAACTACATAATGTGCAGATGCCGATGCACTACAGTTTTTAAACCAAGAAATACAACCTGCATAACTACCTTCCACATCATGAATGGCCACCATAGTAATAGCAGTGCCATTTCTTGAACTATAGTTACATGTTGTTGGATTCCAAATAGCAGGACCGTAATCTGGAGATGCAACCATATTTGCTACACCTGATGAGCGATAAGCTGCTCCTGAAGAATTAGTAATTGTAGTTGGATTAATTACAACTGATGACGAACTCAATACTTCGTAATTTGCGCCAAAAATAGATTGCAGATTAATTAAGTAATCTGGGAAACCATAAAAATCTTGAAACTCTCCATCAGACATAAACCAATACAATTGATATAAATGAGAGTTCATAACGAAATCATTTTGTAAGTCATTTACTAATGGCAATTCACTTAACGCAATAAAAATGGGTTTATATAATGACAAATCATTTCCTGAAATAGACATTTGAGTTTGTAATACTGAAAATGCTTTAGCATATGCTAGAATATTTTTCTCTGGATTTGATTTAATATCTAAAACAGAAAAACCAGATAATTGAGAGACATACACTAAATTATTTCTAAAATAACCTTGTCCGTTTTCTGTTAAACCCATTACTCCATGTGCTGTTGGATAACCAATACAACTAGACTCTTGTGATGGAGTTCCTAAATGTTCGAATCGACTTTGAGAAAAAGCTACTGATTCTAATACACCTTTTGGAATTGATGGATTTAAAGCATAAGCTTTTCTAAAAAAAGCATCGTAAGAATTTGTAATTAATAATTCTCCAATTGAGTTTGAGAAAGATTGCAAAGAAAAAATAGTTGCAACGATAAGTAGTAGTTTCTTCATAGGGTAGTTTAATTCCCTTAAAACTATGAAAAATCAGATAGAGTAAAAAGTTAAATTTTCGCTAAACAGTTTTAGGACAGCGATATTAAGCTAATTCAAGCATTTTTTTATAAACACCATCTACTTTATCAACCAATTCAGATGTTTGACCTTGCTCCACAATTTTACCCTTATCCATCACAATAATTTGTTTAGCATGATGAATCGTTGATAAACGATGAGCGATGATTATAGATGTTCTATTTTTAGCTAACTCAAAAGAAGCTTTTTGAATTAATTTTTCAGTTTCTAAATCAATAGAAGACGTTGCTTCGTCTAATACAAAAATTGGAGGATTATAAACATAAGCACGCACAAAGGCTACTAATTGTCGTTGACCGGCAGACAACATAGCTCCGCGCTCTTTAACATTATAATGATAGCCACCAGGTAAATCTGCAATAAAATCGTGAATGCCAATATTTTTAGCGGCAGCTACAACTTGTTCTTCTGTAATATTAGGATTATGAAGTGTGATATTATTTAAAATAGAATCACTAAACAAAAACACATCTTGCAATACAACACCTACAGATTCTCTCAACTCATTTAATTGATAATCGGATACATTAATATCATCTATTAAAATTTGTCCTTTATTTATTTCGTAAAACCTACTCAAAAGATTAATGATACTTGATTTACCAGCACCCGTAGCGCCAATAATAGCAACGGTTTCACCACGATTAATAGTGAATGATATCCCTTTAATAACAAAATTATCTTCTTTGTAAGCAAACCAAACATCTTTAAATTCTACTTTGCCTTTCATGTTTTTGACAGATATTGTTCCTGATTCAGAAATAATTTCGTCTGTATCAATCACTTTAAAAACACGTTCAGAGGCTACGATTCCCATTTGCAAAGTATTTAATCTATCTGCCAACATTCTTATAGGGCGAAATACCATGTTAATCATCATGATAAAAAAAGTGATATCTCCTAATTGCAGATTATAATCGTTTGCTTTTAAGCCCGCAAACCAAACAAATAATGCAATTGAAACAGCTGATAAAATTTCGACTATCGGAAAAAATACTGAGTAGTACCAAATAGAGCGGATGTTGGCTACTTTATGTTTTTCGTTAATGTCTTTAAATTTTTCATACTCCACTTTTTCGCGATTAAACAATTGCACAATTCGCATTCCCGAAATATGTTCATTTGTAAAAGCATTTAAAGAGGCAACTGTATTACGCACTTCAGTAAATGTTTTTTTAACACCGTTCTTAAATAAATTAGTGGCAATTAATAATAAAGGAATGGTGCTTAATGTCACTAAAGCCACTGCCCAGTTTTTCATCAACATGGCTGTGATAAAAATAACCAACATTAATATATCTCCCATGATAACTATAAAACCTTGAGAAAATACATCACTCAAACTTTCTATATCCGAAATAGCTCTGGTTACTAATGTTCCTACAGGAGTATTATCAAAATAGGTATTCTTTAATTTTAAAATGTGTGTATATACTTGTAATCGTAAATCCTTCACAATATTTTGTCCTAGTAAATTTGTAACATATATATTGGTAAACTGCAACAATGCTTCAGTTAACAAAACTCCAATCAACAATATTCCCATGTAATTGATATAGGATATTTTTTCGCCATCAGGTAAATAACCCGCATCAGTTACATTAACCGCTCCAATACAATTCAACATTTTATTAATTAATAAAGGGCGAACAATGGTCAGTGACGATAATAAAAGAGTGAGAGAGATCGCAAAAAAGAACAATGTTTTATAAGGTTTACTATAAGACAATATTCGTTTTAATAACTTAAAACTGAATTTATTTTTTTGTTCTGTTTTAGTCATTAAAAATTTCTTTTGGATATTGTATGTCTGTTAAATACAAAGCATGGCCAGCTACCGACATACCAGCACCTGAACGATTTTTATTTTGAACTATTAATTTAAATTCTTCCAATGTGATTTTTCCTTTACCAACTTCTAATAATGTTCCAACTATAGCACGCACCATATTTTGCAAAAAACGATTAGCTGTTATTTTAAAAACAAACTGAGTGTCATTTAGTTTAGTCCAATTAGCAAAAGTAACATTACAGTTATTTGTTTTAGTTTGTGTGTTGACTTTACTAAAACTTGTAAAATCTGTTACCGTTAATAAATAGACGGCCGCCTCATTCATGGCATCCAAATTCAAATCGCCATAATGCAATAATGAAGTAGTCGTTAAAAATGGATCTTTATAGGAATGTAAAAAATACTCATAGCTCCTAAATTCAGCATCAAATCTAGCACTTGCCTCATCTTTTACTGAATAAATTTTTTTAACAGCAATTTCATAAGGCAAAACTTTATTCAATTTATAAACGCAGTTCGATTCCTCTAAATGCAAATTTGTTTTAGTAGAATCAAAGTGTGCGAAATAATCTTTAGCACTCACACCTGTATCTGTTCGGCCACAACCAACTATATCAATTGTCTCAGATAAAATCATCGAGAGTTTATCTTGCAAAACTTGTTGTATAGTATTTGGAGTATTATCCTGAATTTGCCAACCATTAAAATTGACACCATTATAGGCTAACTGAATAAAATAGCGAGGCATGACGCAAAGATACTAATTGTTTTTGCAAACAAAATACTACTTCAAACTTAAAATATCAGGTTTATTGGTAATAATACCATCCACTCCTCTTTTAGCTAATTTGCGTGCTTTTCGAGGGCTATTAACAGTCCATACATACACCGTTTTACCAAGTTTATGAATTTTTCGAATCACGCGTTTGCTGCAAAATTTATAATACACGTTTACGCCTTCCCAATTTTTAAAATCATCTTTATTAAAGTGCTTATCAAAATTAAAACTCACTAAAGGCAAATTAAATACGATCAATTTTTGTAAATTAATACTACTATCTCGTTTAGCCATATTCATCAAGGGCTCTTTTTCAAACGAATGAATAGTGCTTATCCAACTTTGAGCATTATATTTTGCGATTAAGTCCACAATATGTTTTTCGATATTAGGATAATAAGAGTTTCCTTTTTTTAATTCAATCAATAATTTACATCTCCCGTTAATGAGTTGAATCGTTTCTTCAAGTGTTGGAGGATGAATTCTTTCTTTTTGCTTCTCGACTCCGCTCGAAGTGACAAAAAGTTGCTTGAAATCTACAGAAGAAATATCTTTAATCAATCCCTTTCCATTAGTTGTTCTATCAACACTTAAATCGTGCATAATAACTACTGTGCTATCTTTGGTTTGATGCACATCTGTTTCGATAATTAAAGCTCCCATTTCAATAGCTTTTTCAAAAGAACTTAATGTGTTTTCGGGAGCATATGCACTAGCGCCTCTGTGGGCAATAATGATGGGCTTTTGAGAGAAAGAGGCGAAAGAGAGAAGGAGAAAAAGTTTAACCGCAAAGCACGCAGAGTTTTTTCGCAGAGAGCGCAAAGAAAATAAAGATGTAGCTTGTTCGTCACCCTGAACTTGTTTCAGGGTCTCATGAGATGCTGAATCAAGTTCAGCATGACCTATTATATAATTAATCCCTAACCAATTCAAGATTTTCCATATTAACCGTCATTTTTAAAATACCAAAGGTGATACTTACTTTTTCATCCTTCATAGATTCTACAAGACCTATTTCAGTACTATTTAAAATTTTGACTTTGCTTCCAACTTTCAATAATGGCTTAATGCGTGCTACTTTTTTCTCAGCAAAATTATCGCGCTTATTTTGTTTAGCTAATTCTTTACGCTTATTGGTTTCAGCAGTAATACCATCAATAAAACGTTTAATTACTGCTTTTCGATCTTCATTTTTATTCCAATCATCTAGTAATTTTAAATACTTCTGACCGAAATCTGCTAAGCGCGCCAATTCAATTTTTCGTTCTCGTTCTCTATCTATTTTATCTCTAAAATTTGTAGATAGTACTTCATATTTTTCTTTCGAAATTTTTCTTAAAATCTCTTCGTGTTCGGTTCGCTCAATGGATTCTGCTAATTTGGTTTTTTGCTGTTGAACTTCTGCTAATAATACATTTAAATCAACTTTATCTGTGTCAATTTTTTCTTTAGCTCTTGTAATTAAATCCTTTGGAAACCCCACTCTTTCAGCTACTTCAAAGGTATAACTACTACCTGGCTCTCCAACCGTTAAAATATATTTTGGATCTAGTGTTTCTAAATCAAACAACATACTGCCATTTGAAACACCTTGTAATTTATTAGCTAATAATTTTACGTTAGAGTAATGTGTTGTAATAACTCCAAATGTTTTTGATTTCACTAATTCCTCTAATACCACTTCAGCCATAGCGCCTCCCAACTCTGGGTCGGTGCCGCTACCAAACTCATCCATTAGCACTAAGGTTTGTGCATTCACCGTTTTTAAAATAGAAATCATATTTTTTAAACGTGCGCTATAAGTACTTAATTCGTGTTCAATACTTTGTGTATCTCCAATGTCAATTAAAATATAGTTAAAGAAACTCATCACTGAATTATCCGCTACACTTACCAATAAGCCACTTTGTAACATCGTTTGCAGCAAACCAACTGTTTTTAAAGTAATAGATTTACCGCCAGCGTTTGGACCAGAAATAACTAATAAATGATTTTCTTTATCTAAATGTAAGTTTAAAGGTACTGTGGTTTTTTTGAGTTCTTTATTTTGTAAAAATAAAACTGGATGAAAAGCCTTGTTTAATTTTAATTCAGAATTAGTTGAAATACTTGGTAAAGACGCATTGATTAATTGGGCAAATTTTGCCTTCGCTTTCAAAAAATCTAATTCAATTAACAATTCGTCGTATTGTTTTAACTGAAAGGCATAAGGACGAAGTGCATCTGCCAACTCTCGAAGAATACGATTTATTTCTCTGCGCTCATCAATTTCTAATTCAGCAATATCATTATTGATATTAATAGTAGCGCCTGGTTCAATAAAAATAGTTTTTCCTGTTTCGCTTTTATTATGCACAAACCCACTCACTTCCGATTTGTATTCAACCAAAACTGCTAAAGTTCTGCGGCCATTAAAAAAACTTTCTTCGTTATCTCTAATAAATCCTAATTTTCGTAGCTCATTTACTTGTCTATCAAACTTGGCATCGCTCTCTCTTCTTTTTTCTGACAAATCCTTACGTATTTTTTGTAATTCTTTGGAGGCAGAATTTTTTACGGTAGCATCAAAATCAATAATACGATCAATTTCTACTATAATAATTTTATTGTCTTCTAACTCATCTGCTAACTGAGATAAGTTTGGCAAATCTTGTTTTCTGTTTTTCAAAAAACGAATAGCAGTATTACTAATTTCAGTAGCTTGTTTAATTAACAGAAATTGCTCTTCGGTTAACATACTTCCAACCAAACTTAACAAAGATGCTTCTTTTCTAAAATCTTGAAATTGAATGTCAGGAAAAAAAGAATCGCTAATGAATGTGTTTTTTAATTCAGAAACACGATGTAATTCAGTGGTTAAGTTATCATGATTCTCAAAAACAGAAATGTGTGATGCTTTATTTTTAGCTCCATTACTATGACAAAAATCAGTAACGTACTTCTTAATTTTATAAAACTCTAATAATTCGAGGGCTTCGGACTCTATGATATTCATTTCAGCAATAAAATTAACCTTTTATTTATATAAAAAAACACGTTGAAAGTTTTGTAAACTAAATTTTTCCTTTATTTTTGATAGGTTAAATAAATTAAAAACAAAAACCCTAAAGAAAGGTTTATTACAAAATGAAAAACGTAATTATTACAAAACTGGAAGAAATGCTTCAGCAACCTGAAGCTAGTGCTGTTGCTCACCAAATGCGCACTCTGCAAAAAGAGTATCAAAAATTGTGGACAGCCGAATTTGAAAAAGCAAAACAAGAATTTGTGGAAGAAGGCGGCAAAGCAAAAGAATTTGAATATGCCAAATCTCCTGAAGATGTTAAAATTTCGGAACTGATTGACAAAATCGAAAAAAAGAAAAAAGAAGAAGATGCTCGCTTAGCAATCGAACAAGGTAAAAACTTAGTGATTCGCCAAGAGATTATTAATAAAATAAACGACTTAAGTCAGGTTAGTGATAATATTGGCGCTGCAATTAAAAAATTAGTAGAGTTACAAGGTCAGTGGAAAGCAACTGGTGCTGTGTCTCCTCATAAATACAAAGAAAATCAAGCAGATTACAGTAAAGCGATTGAAGAATTTAATTACAAATTAAGTTTATCAAAACAATTACAAGAGCATGATTTAAAACGTAACTACGAAATGAAAACGGAGTTATTAGAAAAAATTAAAGGCCTTAAAAATCAAGAAAACATTAAGGAGGCAGAACGCTTAATTAAAATTTACCGTAACGATTGGGAAGAAATTGGGCCAGTGCCTAATGATAAATGGGATGAATTGAAAGGTAGTTTTAGAGCGGCTTTAGAAGAAGCGTACTCAAAATTAAAAGCACATTACAATTCGGTTGAAGAAGAGAAAGAAGTAAACTTAGCTTCGAAAAAAGCAGTGATTGAAAAAATAAAAGAAATCATTACTAAATCAGAAACAGCAAGCGGACAAGTTTGGAATAATTTAACTAATGAGTTAGTTGCTTTGCAAGCCGAATGGAAAGGTGTTGGAAGAGCTAACGCTAAAGAGAACGATAAAGTTTGGGCAGAGTTTAGAGAGTTATGTGATTCTTTCTTCGAGAAGAAAAAAGCATTCTTTAATGTAGTTCACGAAAAAATGGGCGTGATTAAAACTCAAAAACAAGAGTTAATTGCAAAAGCAAATGCTTTGAAAGAAAGCACCGACTGGCAAAAAACAGGTTTAGCTTTAATTAAGTTACAAGACGCTTGGAAAAAAGTGCCTCACGCTGGTGGAGATGAAACCAAATTATTTAATCAGTTCCGTGCCGCTTGTAATCACTTTTTTGATGCGAAGAAGGCACACTTTGGTGCCGTTGACGCAAGCTTTGATAGTAATTTAGTTGCTAAAGAAGAGTTATTGAAAAAATTACAAGACTTTAATTTATCAGAAGATTTAGCAGCTAACCACGCCGCTTTAAAACAATTTTCTGCTGATTGGAATGCCGCAGGTATGGTACCAATGAAAGATAAAAAACGTGTGAATGATGCGTTTTATAATCGCTTAGATGAATTATATGATAAAATGAATGTAAGTGCTTCTGAAAAATTTATGATGCAATTTAAAACAAAATTAGAGCGTTTATCTAATGGAGAAAGTCCTGAATTAGCATTAAGAAAAGAAGCCGATTATTTCAAAAAACAAATGGATGAAATTCAAGGACGTATTAAAACCTACGATAATAATTTAGGTTTTTTTAAATCGAGCACTAAAGGCGTAAATCCTTTTATGAAAGAAATAGAAGATAAGATTAACGCAGAGAAACAAAAAATTGCCGAATTAAACGAAAAACGCAAAATGGTAATGGCAGAGTTAAATAAACTCAAACCAGCCGAAATGGAAGCGAAGTAAAATAAAAAGCTATCACAAATGTGGTAGCTTTTTTTTCCTATAAAAGATATTCAAAATCTGGTTAATTAATAAATTGAAAAAGGAGATAAACGAAAAAGTTAACTGGACGATTTGCTCTGAATGTAAAGGACGAGGCAAAAAAAGCCAAAGACTTCGCAAAAAAGTACGGCTCCATTATCAAAATTCAATTAATGAATTTGAAAAAACAAAGGGAGAAGGCCTTGCTCCTATTCCCCCTAAAAGTCCTTTAGTTTCTTGTTTAAATTGCCACGGAAGTGGATTAGTACATTCAAATAATCCTCCAATAGCTGATACAACAAACTTTCCTCACGTTGCTATTATTGGCGCTGGTATTGGAGGAGTCGCTTTAGCGGTGGCTTGTATGCATCGTGGCATTCCTTTTACATTATATGAACGCGATAGCAACTTCGAGGCACGTTCTCAAGGTTATGGACTCACCTTACAACAAGCTACTAAAGCCATTCAGGCATTGGGCATTTTATCTTTAGAAAAAGGTCTTGTTTCCACAAGGCATGTGGTTCATACCACCGAAGGGAAAATAGTGGGTGAATGGGGTATGCGAAAGTGGTTGCAATCAAATGAAAAAACATCCCCTAGGCGCACCAATATGCATATTGCAAGGCAGTCTTTACGCTTAGTTATTCTTGAGCAACTCGATGAACGTTATGAAGTACAATGGGGGCACCAGTTAATTGATATAAAAGAAAATGAGAAAGATAGTATTAATTTAAGTTTTCAGGTAAACGGAGAAATAAAAAATGCCAAAGCAGATTTGGTAGTTGGAGCCGATGGCATTCGTAGTGCTGTGCGCAACTTACTAATTGGTGAGGATAGTAGCCCATTACGTTATTTAGATTGTATGGTAATATTGGGTATTTGTCCGTTGGAAGCACTCAAAGGTATTGATAGCGAATTACTAGATTCAGCCACTGTATTTCAAACCGCTAATGGCAATGACCGAATTTATATCATGCCTTTTGATTCAGACTCAGTGATGTGGCAATTGAGTTTTCCTATGTCTGAAAAAGAAGCTAAGGAACTGAGTGCAAAAGGAATTCAAGCTCTTAAAGAAGAAGCTTGTCGCAGAACGCAATGGCATAGTCCTATTCCTCAAATTGTATCATCAACCATGGAAGCGAAGATTTCAGGCTATCCTGTTTACGACAGAGAATTACTCACATCAAACTTATTAGAAAAATGTGGAAAAGCAACTTTGATAGGAGATGCGGCTCATCCAATGAGTCCGTTTAAAGGACAAGGTGCCAATCAAGCTTTATTGGATGCGCTGGCATTAGCTAGAGGAATATCAAAAGCTTGTGGCCCCTTATCACAATGGAGAGAAGTTGGAATAAGAAAAAGTCTATTAACGGAGTTTGAATCTGAGATGTTGGAACGCAGTGCCACTAAAGTAAAAGATTCTGCTGCGGCAGTACATTTCTTACATTCCGACATTGTGCTTCACCAGGGCAATGAGCCAAGAGGGAGATGCGTAAAGAGAAAAGATGTGTAATACTTACCAAAAGTATAGCAGCGTTGCAAAAGCGTGAGGCATTATATACCTTTGTAATGAATTAATTATCACCTTTCGGTTTGTTCTCGACTACGCTCGAACTGACAACCTTAAGGTAAAAAACAACAACCATGAAAGTAGAAATTTGGAGTGATGTGATGTGTCCGTTTTGCTATATAGGCAAACGCAAATTTGAAAATGCTTTAGCGCAATTTCCTCATAAAGATAAGATTGAAGTGGTTTGGAAAAGCTTTCAATTAGACCCAACAACTGTTACTGATCCAAGCCTAAATACGATAGATAATTTAGCAGAAAAGAAAGGTTGGAGCAAACAACAAGCTAACGAAACGATACAACATGTAACTAATATTGCTAAACAAGTTGGTTTAGAATTTAATTTTGATAAAGCAATTGTTGCAAACTCATTTGATGCTCATCGTTTATCGCATTTATCTAAAAAGTATGGCAAACAAAATGACTTAGAAGAAAAATTATTTCAAGCTTATTTTACAGATGGTAAAAACACGGCCGACCACTCTACCCTATTACAAATTGGAAAAGAGTTAGGGATGGATGAAAAAGAAATGGCTGATGTTTTAAATAACACGACTTATGCAAACGAAGTAGAACAAGATATTATAGAATCACAGCAAATAGGTGTACGAGGCGTTCCATTTTTTGTTTTAGATAGAAAGTATGCCGTATCTGGCGCACAAGAATCAGACACCTTTTTAGGTGCTTTAACTAAAGCTTATGAAGAGCATGCTAATGGAATTTTAGAACCTATTGCTACTGGCAGTTCTTGTGGTTGTGGACCAGAAGGGTGTAACTAATTCTTAGAACATTTTATAATACTTTTGGCAGTAAAAGTATCTTAAGCTACTACAAATAATTTATAACAAAAAAGCCCTCGCAAATCTGCGAGGGCTTTTCTTTTATAAGAATATTAAACTAGTCTGCTAATAAAGCTCTTGAAATAACAATACGTTGTACTTCACTTGTTCCTTCATAAATTTGAGTAATTTTTGCATCACGCATTAAACGCTCCACATGGTATTCTTTTACGTAACCATAACCACCATGAATTTGAACTGCTTCAGTAGTAACCCACATGGCTGTTTCTGATGCAAATACTTTTGCTTGCGCTCCTTCTTTTTCGCAAGGTAAACCTTGATCTTTTAACCAAGCAGCACGATGAATTAATAAACGAGCAGCCTCAATACGAGTTGCCATATCTGCTAATTTAAACTGAATAATTTGGTGCTGAGAAATTAATTTACCAAATGCTTTACGCTCTTTTGAATACGCTAATGCTAATTCATAAGCTCCTTGTGCAATTCCTAAAGCTTGAGAAGCGATACCAATACGTCCACCACCCAAAGTTTTCATCGCGAATTTGAAGCCAAATCCTTCTTCACCAATACGGTTCGCTTTTGAAACTTTTACATCCGTAAACATTAATGAGTGAGTATCACTACCGCGAATACCCATTTTATTTTCTTTAGGACCTACCACAAATCCTGGCATTCCGCGCTCAATAATTAAACAGTTAATTCCTTTATGTCCTAACTCTACGTTAGTTTGTACCATTACTAAATAAATAGACGCTGAGCTACCATTAGTAATCCAGTTTTTAGTACCATTCACTAAATAATGATCGCCTTGGTCGATAGCTGTTGTGCGTTGTGAAGTTGCATCACTTCCTGCTTCAGGTTCTGATAAACAGAAAGCGCCAATCACTTCACCTTTAGCTAAAGGCACTAAATATTTTTGTTTTTGTTCTTCATTTCCAAAATGCTCTAATCCCCAGCAAACTAATGAGTTGTTTACACTCATAACAACGCTACAAGATGCATCCACTTTAGAAATTTCTTCCATCGCTAACGTATAAGAAATAGCATCCATACCGCCACCGCCGTATTTTGGATCAACCATCATTCCTAAAAAGCCCAATTCTCCAAGCTTTTTAACTTGTTCTGCTGGAAATTTTTGAGTTTCATCTCTCTCAATTACTCCTGGTTTGCAGTCGTTTTGAGCGAAATCTCTCGCTGCTGCTTGAATCATCAATTGCTCTTCTGTTAGTTGAAATTGCATGGTCTTGTGTTTTTAATAGTTGAACGAATTATCCTTACAAAAATAGGAGATATTTCGAATTATTATATTCAAATCGTCGATTTGTTAAAATTATTTTGTTGAGAGTTTTTTACAATTTGTCCTATTTAAATAACAATTCTAAGTAATTTTAGTTTAAAATGCAGAGCAAATCCATGAAAGTAGTTGGTATCATGAGCGGAACGTCGATGGACGGTCTGGATTTAGCCTTATGCGAATTTATAACCCAAAACGAACAAGTTTCTTTTAGGCTTTTAGCTTCACAAACCATTGCTTACGAGCCCACTTGGAAAGAACAGTTGCAAACCGTATTTAGCGCCAGCGCCGAAACTTATTTTAAATTAAACAGTGCTTATGGGGCTTTTATTGGGCAGCAAGTTGATGCATTTTTAACAAAACATCAGCAAGCAACGGATGCTATTGCCTCTCACGGACACACCATTTTTCATCAACCTCACCATGGCTTTACAACACAAATAGGCTGCGGCGCAACTATTGCTGCCAAAACGGGCATTACAACCGTTTGTGATTTTAGAAGCTTAGATGTGGCCTTAAGAGGACAGGGCGCGCCCTTGGTTCCAATTGGAGATAGAGATTTATTTCCTTCCTTAGAA
>Ga0208628_1000837_pt1 | contig 12720 bp, 9 predicted proteins | sample LakWasMet16_LOW5_2_FD_183864 | JGI IMG/M metagenome (GOLD analysis project Ga0208628, IMG submission 183864) | Freshwater sediment methanotrophic microbial communities from Lake Washington under simulated oxygen tension - Sediment Metagenome... | ecosystem: Environmental > Aquatic > Freshwater >... | reverse complement strand
CAAGCCGTCGCGCCCGCCTCGGCCGGTTTCCTGGTAATAGGCCTCAACGCTTTTGGGCAAATCCAGATGCGCGACAAAGCGGACGTTGGGCTTGTCGATGCCCATGCCGAACGCAATAGTCGCCACAATCACCAAACCCTCTTCCATTAAAAACTGGTGCTGGTGTTTGGCACGCAAACCGGCGTCCATTCCGGCATGATAGGGCAGGGCGTTGATGCCCTTGGTTCTGAGCCATTCGGCGGTGGCATCGACTTTTTTACGCGACAGGCAATACACAATCCCGGCATCGCCGGCATGTTCGGCGCGGATAAAATCGATCAACTGATCACGGGCATTTTGTTTTTGCACAATCCGGTAACGGATGTTCGGGCGATCGAAGCCGCTAAGATAGAGCGGCGCTTGCTCCAGATTCAGGCGTAATTTGATTTCTTCGCGGGTCTTGTCGTCGGCAGTCGCGGTCAGCGCGATGCGGGGAATGTCGGGGAAGCGCTCATGCAGCAGGGACAGCTGGAGATAATCGGCCCGAAAATCGTGGCCCCATTGCGATACGCAATGCGCTTCGTCAATCGCAAACAGCGCAATCTTGATACGTCCGAATAGCGCGCCGGTGCGGTCCGAGGTCAATCGTTCCGGGGCGATATACAGCAAATCCAGCTCGCCGTTAAGCAACTGCCGCTCGACGCTTCGGGATTCTTCGAGGGACAAGGTCGAGTTCAGGAAAGCGGCTTTGACGCCCAGTTGCAGCAAGGCGTTGACCTGGTCCTGCATCAGCGCGATCAGCGGGGAAATCACAATGCCGACGCCGGGCCTGATCAGCGCCGGAATCTGGTAGCACAGCGACTTGCCGCCGCCGGTCGGCATCAGTACCAAGGCATCCTGCCCGGCTATCAGCTGTTCGATGACTTCTTGTTGTTGGCCTCTAAATTTATCGTAGCCGAAGACGGTTTTGAGGATTTCGATGGGTTTGTTATTCATAACGCCTTTTTAATCGACCTGGATCATCATGGTTTTGTGCGTACATTATTGAACAACTCACCCGGTTCAGACATCTGATCCAGAAACTCTAAAAGCAGTCATTCTACTTTAAACTGAGGCTTATGGATGATTTGATTGTATGGAAAATAAATTTTCACTGCGTCGCAGCCGCCTTACACACAGCATTGCGCTCTCGCTTGCTGGCAGCCACTACAATGACGATTAATTCGGCATCTTTCACTTCATACACCAGTCGAAACTCCATATTGTGGAGTTTGATTTTTTTCGAGAGTTTTGACGCGCGACCGTGTGGGCTGGCAAACCGGTTTAAGCTTGTTTTTGAATTGTTCTCGCACCGTATTATCAAGAGCACCATTATTTAAGTGTGTCTTCTTTGAAAGCAATGGGTTGGGAGGGGCGAGCATATTCGGCGGGGCATAGGACGAGCCGAGGAACGAGGCGCAGCGTTCGTGATTGATGCGTATTAAGCGCTTAACACTAAATCGACATGCAGTAAAATAGCGAACCATTAGACACTGACGATAGTCAAGGAATGAAAGCAAAGCCGATAGAGTTGAGCGAAAGCGAACGAGGGCAATTACAAACGCTCATCAAAAAAGGGAGCGACTGGCAAGAAGGATCGAGCGCAAACGATTTTGATGCTGTCCACTGGTCAAACAGCCCTTGTGGTTGCAGAGCGCCAGGGATTGAAGCCGGAAGCGATTCGGGAGCGGCGGCGGAAGTGGTGGAAAAAGGGGATGAACAGCTTGCCGGATCAACCGCGCAGTGGGGCGCCGAGCCAGCTGACTGACGCCCATCGCAGCCAGCTCAAAGCATGGATCGATGCGGAGCCATTGGTCGGTCGCACATTGCTGAGTCGTCTGGCAACCGAATGCGGCGTGACGATCAGTGCCGGCACCTTGCGAAACGAGTTGAAACGGATGGACTGTGTGTGGAAGCGCACGCGATACAGTTTAAAAAAAGCGCGATCCCGAGCGCTTCGAGCAGGCCCGGCACGACATCGCAGAACTGATCGAACAAGCAGAAGCGGGGGAAATCGAGTTGGCTGACGTGGATGAAGCCGGATTTGCACCGCAACCGCCGAATCGTTCGGCCTGGACGAGGAGCGGCGAAACCCATGCCGTTACCGCCAAACGCGGACAGCGATTGAATGTGATCGGCGCATTGCTGTTATCGGGCCGGTTCATGATGGCGAAACTGTGGCAAAGCGTGAATGGACTGTGGTTCTTTGGTTTTCTGATGGCGTTAATCGAACGCGTCAGCAAAGCCGTTGGGGGTGATTTTGGATAATGCCTCCATTCACACGGCTAAGAAGCTGGAGCCTTATTGGGATTTATTGAAAGAAAAAGGTATGCGATTTTATTTTCTGCCCCCTTACAGCCCTGAGCTGAACCGCATTGAATTACTGTGGCACAAAATGAAATATGAAGAGCTGCCTTTCAAAACATTTACGCCGGACGAGCTTGAACAGGCCATTGATGAAATTGGTCGGAGATTTGGATCAAAATACACGCTCACTTTTTGTTAGGCGCTTATTCTTGGCCTCGCTTGACGCTAAACCCAATTATCCAAACGCAATCCCTCAACACGTTCGAACTCTCGAAGATTATTAGTAACCAGTGTCAACCCCTCGCTTCTTGCATGGCCTGAGATATGTAGGTCATTAACGCCAATCGGCGTTCCCTTGCGTTCAAGAACGGCGCGAATATCGCCATAATGAGCCGCCGCTTTACTGCCGTAATCCAGCACCTCCAAGCGGGAAACAAAATCTTCAACCTGTCGCAGGTTGTGTTCAGGCTTGGCGCTTTTTTCCGCACCGTGCAATAGCTCGGCAAGGGTGATAGCGCTGATGCAGATGTGACCGGCATGGCGGTTAAAGCTTGCTAATGCATTGAGCGGACGGTTTTTGATCACATAAATTGCAATGTTGGTGTCCAGCATGTATTTCAGCATTAAAACGCTTCCCTTTCCCGCTGCTCTTGGGGCGCGCGTTCAGCCATAAAATCATCGCTAACGCGTTGTTCGGATAGAAAGAAACTGTCCCAACTGCTTTCAACAGGAGATAGCACCCGATCCTGACCGACCACGCGCACGGTGACTTTTTTTACATTTTCAGGAAAGCGGGTTTCAGCGGGAAGCCTGACTGCCTGAGTCCGATTGTTTACAAAAACTGATCCAGTCGACATAAAGCACCTTATAAAAAGCTATATACGCATTATATATACCTTTAAGTATAAGACAAGTAAGCGGTTATGCGCTTTAAGAGAAAATTATTACAAGGGCTCAAACAAAGCCGTCAAATCCTCGGCAGTCAGCTTCAAAGATTCCTCTTTCGCGCCGCCTTTGTAAATGCCTTCAGCCAGCGCACGTTTTTTATCCTGCATCGCGATAATCTTTTCCTCGACGGTATTTTCGGTAATCAGTTTGTACACGAACACCGGTTTGTCTTGGCCGATGCGATGGGCGCGGTCTGCGGCCTGGCTTTCTGCGGCGGGGTTCCACCACGGGTCGTAAATAATCACGGTGTCGGCTTCGGTCAGGTTTAAGCCGACGCCTCCGGCTTTAAGGCTGATCAGGAAGACATTCACCTGCCCGCTTTTAAACAGCTCTATGGCCGTGTCGCGGTTGCGGGTTTGGCCGGTCAGTTTGGCGTAGCCGATGTTTTTTGCGGTTAATTCATTTTCAATCAGCGCAATCATGCGGGTGAATTGCGAGAACACCAGGATGCGGCGGCCTTCTTCGAGCTGTTCAGGCAATAGCTCCATCAGCAGGTCGAGCTTTGCGGATTCCTGCACTTTTTGCGCTTCCTTGAGCGACAGGGTGCGCGGGTCGCAGCAGGTCTGGCGCAGTTTAAGCAGGGCGTCCAGGATGGTAATGTGGCTGCGCGACAGGCCTTTTTGGGCAATCGCATCGCGGACTTTTTTCTCCATGGTCAGGCGGATGCTTTCGTATAAGGCGGCCTGTTTGTCGTAAAGCGGCACGGAGCGGATGATTTCGGTTTTGGACGGCAGTTCGGTGGCGACTTCCTGTTTGGTGCGACGCAGCATAAACGGTGCAACCCGGCGCGACAGCCGCGCCCGTTGCTCGCTGTCGCCATGCACTTCAATCGGGGTGCGGTAGAGTTTTTTAAAGGTGGCGATGTCGCCCAGAAAGCCCGGCATCAGGAAATCGAATTGCGCCCACAGTTCGCCCAGATGGTTTTCCATCGGCGTGCCGGTCAGGCACAGCCGGTGATTGGCTTTGATGCGGCGCACCAATTGGGCGGCTTTAGACAGCGGATTTTTAACGGTTTGGGCTTCGTCCAGGATCAGGTAATGGTAGTCATGCTCCAGCAGCGTTTCCTCATCCCTGGACAGCAAAGGGTAGGTGGTCAAGATCAGGTCGTAGTCCCTGATTTTGTAGAACAGCTGTTTGCGTTCGTTGCCCTGCAAGATCAGGATTTTCAGGTCGGGCGTGAAGCGTTCGGTTTCCCGGCGCCAGTTGCTCATCAGGCTGGTCGGCGCGATGATCAGGCAGGGCAACTTCATCCGGCCGCTTTGTTTTTCAACCAACAGATGAGCGAGGGTTTGTATGGTTTTACCCAGGCCCATGTCGTCGGCGAGTATGCCGGAGAATTTATATTCCCGTAAAAATTGCAGCCAGTTGAGGCCTTGCTGCTGATAAGGCCTCAGGTCCGCCTGCAAGTTGTTGGGCAGGGTAACATCCAGAATGCCGGTAAAATTTTTCAGTTTTTGCCCCAGCTCCCGTAGCGCTTCGCCGCCGCTGATGCTGAACAGGCCGTGGTTTTGTTCTTCTATGTCGGCTAACGTTGCGGCGTTAAAACGGGATAGTTTCAGTATCCCGTCCTTGCCCATGGTGCTGGTGTTGAACAGTTCTATCAATACGTTCAGGAACGGTTTGATTTTATCGCTGGGCAAGTTCAGGTAGTTGTGCGCGCCTAGCGATATGCTGAGCATTTCCGGCAGGTGTTCGGGGTCATAGTTTTCCAGTACCGGCATGATTAACGGCAGCAGAGGCAGAGGCTGGCCGCCGATTTCGATGGTAAAGCGCATTTCAAACCAGTCCTGTTGGCTTTCGCTGATCTGGGCGTCCCAGTTTTGGGCGGTTTGGAAGTTAAGCAGGAAACTGTCATCAATGTCGATCATCCAGCCGTCCTGTTCCAGCTCCATTAAAGTGTTTTGAAGAAAATCACCCCAACGTGCGGCGCTGTCCATTGCTGTTTGTGCCGGGCTGTATAAAAGCAGTTCTTGTATGCCGGTTTCGATGGAAGGGGCGGCGATAAAGCCGAGTTCGGTCATGCGATGGATAGCCAACTGTTCGGCTTCCAGATTGCGTTTAATGCGCACCAGTCCTTGTCCGGTTTTTACTACGCTATAGTCTTCAGGAGAGATTGCAGAAAGCGTCCACTCGCCGTAATTGAAACTGACCGCCATGAAATGCGTGTATTGCTGGGGCGTTGCCTGATGTCCGAACAGCAATAGCTGAGGGGTAGGCATCAGCTCGTCGGCTTCGATGAGTTCAATTTTCTTGGGAGCGGGCAGCGGCAGGCTGGGGTGCTCGATAAGTAGGCGCTGACTGAATTCATCGGCGTACTCGGCCGGGATGAGGGGGGCGGCCAGAATGCGTTTGAGCTGCTCCAGCGAGAGATTGTGAGTGTTGACTGCGCCTATCATACCCAATGCTTCGTCCAAGTATTGCGGCGGATCGGTAAGCAGCAGGGTTGCGGGCGGGTCGATTTCGGTGGTTAATTGGTAATCACCGTTATCGGCTGTTTGCCAGCCGAATTTTAAATCGCGGGCGACTCCTTTTGTTAATGGCGTTTGCTCCGTATTCTGCCAGAACAGCCGGCCTGTTTTCAGCAACTTGGACAAGGCCAAGTAACCGGCAGCACCGGCAATTAAGGGCTCGTCCTTAAAAGCGGGGTTAAGCGCGGTGAGCAGTTTCGCAATTTCCTGATCTTCCGGTTGAACATAGTTGAGATAGGAGTAGCTATAGCGGAGATTGTTTAAGGTTGTTCTTCTGCCCTTATTCAGACCGCCGGTTTTCTTTGCTTTGGTGATTAAAAATTCAATAGTGAATTCGTACCTTATATTGCCGGGTTTGAGGATATAAGCAATAAAATCCTGGTAGATATCGTGTTGCCTCGGCGCTTGCTCGTGAAGGCTGTCGAGCCAATCCAGGCAGCTGGTTTTGTTGTCCGGTGCAGGAAGGTTTTTCTTGGGATTTTGATACTTCAGGCAAACAGCGACAACATGCTTGCAGTTATAGCCGATAGGGCAAGTGCAGTCGCCTTCAATCTCTGCCGCGCTATAGTCCGGCCGCCAAATGATGCGGATATTTTGCCGGTACGGATCTTTATGGCTGCCTTGAACGGCGGCGTTGAGTTGTACAAAAAGAGCCCCTTCGCTTTTAACGGTGAGATCAATCACCATGTCTCTTTCAAAATACCTGCGTCCGCGCTCATAGAAAGCGTCGCCACATTCGTAGCGTATATCGGAGCGGAGCAGTTTTTTTTGATTAATCATATCTGACATTGGCGAACAGTTGGGCAAAGCGCTTATTGTACTGCAATCCGGCATAGTTACAGGAGTAGGTATCTTTCCTAATAGCCTTATCTATACTTTTCTGGTTTAGTACGGTTAAGACATGGCGACCGAAAATGCAAATAGCGGGAGAAAAGAAATGAAATGGTATTTATTCATTATCTGTTTATTGTTGAATGCTTGCTCGAGTTTGCCGAAGGCGATCAAAGAGCCCCCCGCAAACGATATTTCCTATACGCAAGCAATCCAGAATATTGCCAATTATAAAAATGCGCCGGTGCGTTGGGGCGGTCTTATTGTCGATGTGGAAAATGAACAAAGTTTCACTTTGGTGCAGGTGCTTTATTATCCTTTGGATAGCGACGGCGAGCCGCAGACCGACAAGCCGAATAGCGGACGGTTTGTTTTTAAAACGCCAGAGTTTCTTGATCCGGCTGTTTATGCCAAAAGCTCAGAAATTACAGTCGCGGGAACTCTTATAGGTGATATTGAACGCGCAGTAGGCAACAAGGTTATGCGCATGCCTCTGATCTCAGCCACGACCATTTATAAGTGGCCGGTTTATGTATACGACAGTCGTTACGATAGTTTCGGTTATGGCTACGGCTTCAGTCCTTATTATGGAGGCTATCCTTATTATTGGGGGAATTACTATTGGCCTTACGCTAGCCCATACTATCGCCCAGCCTTTCGATATCGTTAAATACAGCATTTAAATTAGATGTGACCTTTTTTGAACATAGGTCTAGTTTATTTTTTTTGTTGCTATATAATAGGCGGCTTACCAAAGTTAGCGATGCCTCGGTGGCGAAATTGGTAGACGCAAGGGACTTAAAATCCCTCGTTCGAAAGGACGTGCCGGTTCGACTCCGGCCCGAGGCACCATGAAAATAAAGAGCTTAGGCCAAAAGCCAAGTTCTTTTTTTATGTCCGTCGCTTTCTATGGCGGCATGAGCGAAACAACTCAAATTAAAGCTGTAGCCAACCCTATCTAGAAAGCAGTCTCCGCAGCTATACGTTTTTTAAGCTTCCGAAGCTCGCCGCCGTCTGTATCTGTAGTAAGCCCGATCCGCCAATCTGTATTGTCTATCCATGCAATTTATTGAAAAATCCGAGATCAGCTCAGCGTTTAAGATTTTTAAATAAAGTATCCAGGCTTCCATTGTTAAGTTTTTAAACATAATTTTAACCTTCAATCTAAGTCAAAAATGGCCCAATCAATCGCTAAATTGGAATTAAAATTTAAATCTAACACACAAGTAAACTTAAAAAAACCGTCGGTTTTTTATCGTTTTAAGTAGCATAGAGAGTTAAACTTTCTCAATCAATAAGTGCAATTACTTATCAGATGAACGCAATTTCGAGTTGCGCGACGTGCATCGCTAAACAATCGGGGAAATACCTTTAATTTGTAACCGCCGACGTTCAACCGGCCTTTAGCGGTGAAAAAATCATGCGTTGGGAGAATATTCTAAAACGGGAGAGTCGCTTTGCTTTTGGAGAGTAACACCGTGCTTCTTGTAGTGATGAAGCCTAAAACCAACTGATGTTAAAGGTTTGAGTTATGCCGCTGCCAGATTGCTTGATGATGTTAGCTGTTGCCAATATATACACATTTTCCTGGGCTCGGTTAATGGCTATCTGCGTGTATAAAGTTTTAACTAACGAAGAAGCGTTCTATTTGAATGATGGGTTATGTATTAGCGAATGATTGCCATAGTTAAAGAAAACGCAAAAAATCCACGCCCAAGAAGCTTAAAAATATCAGCTAAGCATTTTATATAGAAGTTACGCATTGACATGCCATGTAAAATATGAGTTTTAAAATAAGACTGGGAGCCTGTCGGATTTAGCAGATCAAAAAGTGTTAAAATAGTCCCATCGAAACGCTGAATCAAAAACAAAAATGGCTACCCCATTCATCCTGATAGATCGCGATACCCCTACATTCTACCGCCGTGTGTTCAGGACTATTTGCCCGAAGCGCACATGGCCCGTTTTGTTGTCGAGATTGTTGATCAACTGGATTTAGGAGCGCTATCAGCCGTCTATGCGGGCAAAGGCAAACGCCCTATCATCCGGCGATGCTGTTAGCGTTGTTATTCTATGGCTACGCGACCGGCGTGTTTTCCAGTCGCAAGTTGGAGAAAGCCACTCATGATTCGATGGCCTTCAAATACATCTGCGCCAACGAAACCCCGGATCACGACACCATCAACAGCTTTCGCAAGCGCTTTGGCAAAGAGATTGAGGGCTTGTTTGTCGAGATATTGGTGCTGGCCGAAGCCTTAGGGCTGCTTAAGCTGGGCACAGTGAGCCTGGACGGCACCAAAATCAAAGCCAATGCCGGCAAACATAAAGCCTTGAGTTGGGATTACGCCAATCAACTGGAAGCCCAGTTCAAACAGGAAGTCGACGCCCTGATGAAGCTGGCGGAAGCCGCCGATAATACGCCTCCTCCCGAAGACATGGATGTGCCCAAGGAGCTCAAACGCCGCCAAGACCGATTAGGGGTGATTGCCAAAGCCAAACAGGACATCCAGGCCCGCGCGAAAGTGCGTTACGCGCAAGAAAAAGCCGAGCATGACGAAAAGCTGGCCAAGCGTGAAAAGCACCTGAGTGAAACCGGCAAGAAAATGGGCGGCAAAGTCCCCCAAGCGCCTACCGATGCGCCTCAAGCCAAAGATCAAGTCAGCCTGACCGATGAAGAGTCCCGCATCATGCCGACCCCTAATGGTTTTGAACAAGCCTATAACGCCCAAGCCTGCGTTGATATTGCTAGCCACCTGATCGTAGCTCATCACCTCAGCCAACACACCAATGACAAACAAGAAATCGATCCGGCTTTAGCCAAACTGGGACAGCTCCCGGAATGCCTGGGAACCGTTGGCAACCTGTTGGCTGACACCGGTTACTTCAGTCAAGCCAATGTAACAGCCTGTGCTGACGCAAAGATAAATCCGTACATCGCCCAAGCGCGGCAAAGCCATAACCAAACCCTTGAAGCCCGATTTCAGCATCAGCCGGAAATAGACGAGACCCCCTTGTCGCCGGTCGAGGCCATGAGCCATCGCTTAACAACCCAAGCGGGCAAGGCACTTTACAGTAAACGCAAATCAACCGTCGAAACCGTGTTTGGCATCATTAAACACGTTCAGGGATTTAGACAATTCCATCTTCGTGGCCTGGAATCCGTCCAAAGTGAATGGAATTTGGTCTGTATAGGCTGGAATTTGAAAAGAATGCAGGTATTGAGAGGGTAATAGAGGAAAAAAGCTTTGAACCGGTCATAAAACAGAACCATGGGCATGAAAAATCCCAACAAACCACTTTTTTTAAATTTTAAACGCGATTAGATGCGCGGGTAAGCGTTGTTAATCCGACGGACTCCTAGTACTCGATTACATGAGCTGCTCGATTTCTTCGAAAAGCTCTCCTCACCCCAGCCAATCACACCTACTACACCATAAGGCAATCATTAATCCCTGGGGCTGTTATTGTCTAATCGCTTTACAATCCCAATCCCTAACAACAAAACCAGCCCCCCCCACAACAACCCCGGCACCAGCCAGAACCAATTTTGGTAGAAGGTGGCAGGCGGGTTTTTCAGGTAAAGCACTTCATATAAGCCCGCCCAGGTCTGATGTATCGGCGAGCGTTCCAGGATCTCTCCGGAGGCCAGCGATACCGTGGAAATGCCGGTGTTGGTGACGCGCAACACCGGGCGGCGAAATTCCACGCCGCGCGCGAGGGTCATGTACATATGCTGGTAAGGTTCCTGCCATGCGCCGTACCAGGAATCATTGGTGACATTGACGATGAACTGCGCGCCGAGTTCCGCCAGCGAGCGCGAGAATCGTGGGAACAGGCTTTCGTAGCATATTTGCGCGCCCATTTTGTAGCCGTTCCAGTGCAGCAATTCGGTCGGGCCGCGGCCTCTGGCAAAATGGCCGGTTGGTGGCAGCCAGTTGCGGATTTCGGGAAAAAACTGTTCGCCGGGAATATACTCGCCAAACGCCAGCAGGATCGATTTGCTGTAGTGCGGCGGCACTATCTCGCCGTCCTTGTTCAACACAAACAGGGAGTTGGTAATCAGGCGCGATGGCTCATCGACACTGTATGCGCCGGTAATCAGCGGCAGTTGGCGTTCACGGAGAAACTGCGCCAGCGCTACCGGGTAGTCGTTGGATTTAAACTGATCGCCCAGCAATGCCGGGAATGCGGTTTCAGGCCACATCGCGAAGTCGATTTTGGCGTCTTGATGGGCTTTCAGGGCGTTATCGGTCAGCGTCAGATAGCGGGTGAAGATTTCATTGCTGTAACCTTTGCCCAATTCGGCGGCCAGCTTTTCGGCGTTTTCAATGTAGGCCTGAATCAACAGCGTTTTAAACGACGCATCCGGTTGCGGCAGCCGGTTTTTAAGCCACAATCCGCCGACATTTAACAGTACGAAGCCCCAAACTACAACAGCCAAGATGATCTTTCCGCTACGTTGTTTACGCTGCTTCCAGGCATAATAAAGCGGCAGGTTGCACAGCAGGGTTGCGGCGCTGAGTCCGCTAAAACCGATCACTTCCGCCCAGTGGTAAACGGGAATATTGGCGCCGTACCATGAATAACCGAAGTTCCAGTCGAACAGGGTCAGCGAGTAGGCTTCGCACAACGTAGTAATTAGTGCCATCAATCCCAGAGAAAGCCGCTTTGACCAGTTGAATTTTTGTTGTCCCCAAAACCACAGCACACCGGCCAGCGGCACAAACAAGTGGGCTATCAGCCCATAGATCACCATGCCGATGACCGCTACAGGCCAGTCCAGATGGGCAAATTCATGCAACAGGTAAGTGACCCAGTTAAAGCCGATCAGCGTAAAAACGAATGAAGTGATTAAGCCGCCAAGAAAAACGTTTTTTAGACGGGTTTGTCGGTTCCAAAAAATCCATAAGGGAACGAAACAGAATAAAGAGGCCCAAGGCGGGAAAGGGATGTAACTGGTGCCGATCAGGATGCCGGATAGGATGGGAAGTAGCCAAGGTTTAAGATTACCGGGTGTGACGCTATTCATGATGTTAGGGATGCGATGTGATTGCGCGGTGATAAATATGCCGCCAGAGACGCTCTAAGACTCGCACCGCTGGGGCGGGACAGCCGGGGCGCTCGTCGTTATACACAAGTGTTTATGAGCCGCCGTCATCCCGGCAGGGATTCATGTCAGGCTATCCTGCCTGACACCCTTTGGGTTAATGCAAATCCGTTCCAGACGGATTTGTGCCGGGATCCAGAAGCCATGGATGGCAATGTCCAAGTTGGCAGTAAGTCTTGCAACGCGGGAAGAATTGCCTAATGACGAGCATGCACATCCCTGTGCTCTCGGCAACTGCTCCTGCGTTGCTCTACCTCCTGCATCCTTGCAAGTCGTGGTTTCCGGCAATCCCTGCCGGAATGACGTGATTTTAAAGACTTGTGTATAACGACGAGCGCCGGAGCGTGGAAACGATGAATGCCTCTACAACTTAACTACCATGAATTTCCGCATGTAACGCACGGTATTCGTCGGTCAGTTTATGGTTGGGCACATAATGTACCAGCGGTCTCGATTCGGTGTGCGACTCCCTGACCTTGACCGATGGCGAGATCATTGCAGCCAGTACCGGCAGTCCTTCGGCAATAAGCTCTTCGACTATCTGGCGAGGCATATTAGCTTGTTTTTGATATTGGTTGACGATGATGCCTTCAACCTCAAGATTGTGGTTATGGTCGGCTTTAACTTCCGCTACCACTTGCATCAGAGAATACAGAGCTTCTCTGGCAAAGGTATCGCAATCGAAAGGAATCAGGCATTTGTCGGCCGCAATCAGGGCAGACTGGCTGTAGAAGTTCAGGATCGGCGGCGTGTCCATATAGATCTCATCGAAACCCTCAAGTTTTTCCAGCGCTTCTTTTAACTTAAAGATTTTCATGCGCGATTCCAAACGACTTTGCAATGGTTCAAGTTCGGGATGGGATGGAAGCACAAACAGGTTGGGGAACGGCGTTTCATGGATTGCATTTTCAAGGCCGGATCCGGATGAACCGCCGCCGAACAGGGACAGGCTCAGAGTATCTTTAAAGAAGTGAGCAATAGTCTTATCGCTATCGCTAACTTTATTGCCGAGCAGGTATTGCGTTGAATTGCCCTGAACAT
>Ga0208628_1000835_pt1 | contig 12723 bp, 13 predicted proteins | sample LakWasMet16_LOW5_2_FD_183864 | JGI IMG/M metagenome (GOLD analysis project Ga0208628, IMG submission 183864) | Freshwater sediment methanotrophic microbial communities from Lake Washington under simulated oxygen tension - Sediment Metagenome... | ecosystem: Environmental > Aquatic > Freshwater >... | reverse complement strand
AAGGATTTTTCGACTTCGAAGCTCACTTTTGCGTTGTAAGGGGGATTTTCCGTCAGTACGCGTTGCAGGATTTGGGAGGCTTTCTTCGGGTCGAGCGTTGGCGGCAGACGCAATGACAATTTCACTGCGGTATGCGGACGCAGAACATTACCGGCATTCGCGAGGCTGGGCATGCCGTCAACGCCGGTTATCGAAAGCGCAGGCCGCCAGGTACGGTTCAGTACCAATTCGGTCAAGTCCGAATGCATGGGCTGCATGCCGTCGACGAGCGGGAATTTATCGTAGACCGCGGTATCGAGAACTTTCGAACACGAAACCGCCTGCTGCATGCGCTGCTCGGGAATTTCGACGAACAAATCCTCGATCAGGATTTTTCCGGTGATTTGATCCTCGAGACGCGATAGCAATTGGCGAAGAATGCGGAAACTCGAGGGTACGATGCCGGAAGCATCGCCCGAGTGCACGCCTTCTTCCAATACGCTGACTTTGAGATTGCCGCCGGCAAGGCCACGCAAGGAGGTGGTGCACCAGAGTTGATCGTAATTGCCACAGCCAGAGTCCAGACAGACCACCAGGGAAGGTTTGCCAATGCGCTCGGCGAGATGGTCAACGTAATACGGCAGGTCGTAACTGCCGGATTCTTCGCAGGCTTCGATCATCACCACGCAGCGGCTATGCGGTTTGCCCTGTGCCTGCAAGGCGCGGATAGCAGTGAGTGAACCGAAGATCGCGTAACCATCGTCGGCACCGCCACGGCCGTAGAGTTTGTCGCCTTTCAGAACCGGTTTCCAGGGGCCGAGGTCATCGGCCCAGCCGGTCATTTCGGGTTGTTTGTCCAGGTGGCCGTAAAGCAAAACGCAATCATCGCCGCTTCCCGGGATTTCGATGAAGATCAGTGGCGTGCGGCCTTCCAGACGGACGACTTCGACATGCATCCCGGAGATGTCCTGCTTTTTGGCCCAGTTGGCCATCAAGTCGACGGCGGCATCCATGTAGCCATGCTTTTGCCAGTCGGCATCGAACATCGGCGACTTGTTGGGGATTCGAATGTATTCCACGAGCTGCGGGACGATGTCGCTGTCCCAGGCTTCATTCACTAAAAGATCCGTTTTTGTCGTGTCCATAAGGCTTCCTGGTTACAAGCCTTCATTCTAGCGCTCCACTGGCGCAATCGCACCTGCCCGAAGGCATGGGGTAGGGAAAATCCGACATCGCGGTCAGTGCGCTCCCCACGCAAGGACGGGGCTTCCGGCGATAGGGCGCGAAAGGCCCAGTCAGCAAACTGTCTCCACCGAAACGGCATCACCGCCACGGACCCACCCACTCAGGAGATTTACATGAACAAGTTCTTCGCAATCGTCAAAACCTTTGCTCTGACCGCATTACTCGCCACTTCCGCTTTCGCCGCCGAAAAAGTGAATATCAATACCGCCGATGCCGCAACGCTCGACCGTGTCTTGGTCGGCGTCGGTCCAAGCAAGGCAGAAGCCATCGTTGTTTATCGCAAACAAAACGGCGCCTTCCGGACGGCCGATCAACTCACCGGCGTGAAGGGCATCGGTCTGGCGACGATCGAAAAAAATCGCGACCGCATCATGGTCGGCGGTGTCGCGGCGGGACCGGCCAAAGCGTTGCCAGGCAAGGCAGCTGCCAAGCCGATGGCAACGAAAACAGCACCATCTAAAGCCCGTTAATTTCCGGATGCATTAACGACAAGCCGCGCTTTCACACAGCGCGGTTTTTTTGTTTCAAAATTATCGGAGCCGCACATGGCCGTGATCCCAACCGACGCTGTAGGAGCGCTCACGAGCGCGAAAAACGAAGCGACCAAACCAAAACCCAATAGAACTGTCACGGGTCATCAAGCCCTGCGAAAAGGCCGCCAATCCATTCCTGGTCAAGCCTATTTCCTCACCACGACAACGCTTTTCAGGCGCCCGGTATTCAATGATTTCGATGCCGCCCGAGCCGCATCATCCGTACACAATTTGAAATGGGTTTGGCGCGACAGCCAAGTGCTTGCATGGGTTTTAATGCCGGATCACTGGCATGGCCTGGTGGTGCTTGGCCAAAATGACGAGCTGCACAAACTGATGGGTCGATTTAAAACCGCCTCTGCAAAGTTGCTGGATAATCGTCACAAAACCAACGGCTATCTTTGGTCGCGGGGATATTACGATCACGCCTTGCGTACTGATGAGGCACTTCGCGATACCGGCAGGTATATCGTTGCCAATCCGCTAAGAGCCGGGATAGTAAAGGATGTGGGCATGTATTCTTTTTGGAATGCAATTTGGCTGGACCCAAAAGATTTGGCCTCAGCCTGGTCGTAATCTGATGTCCCCGTAGGAGCACTCACGAGTGCGATAAACCTGCGAAAGTGCCGGACCCTCTGTCGCGCTCGTGAGCGCTCCTACGCGAAGACTGGCGAATGTATCGTCGGGGTATGGCTTTGTGTTGGATGCCAATGATACGGCTTCAATCTGGTCGATATCTGACGTCCCCGTAGGAGCACTCACGAGTGCGAAAAACCTGCGACATTGCCAAGCTTCTGTCGCGCTCTTGAGCGCTCTTACGCTAAGACTGGCGAATGTATCGTCGGAGCATGGCTTTGTGTTGTATGCCAAAGGCCCGGCTTCGATCTGGTCGATATCTGACGTCCCCGTAGGAGCACTCACGAGTGCGATAAACCTGCGAAAGTGCCGGACCCTCTGTCGCGCTCGTGAGCGCTCCTACGGTAAACTTGTCACATGCATATCCAGCTAATTCCCGCCAACGAATACCAGCGTACGCGCTGGAAAAACGGTTTGGGCTGGACGCGGGAAATTACGCGGCATCCTGCACAGGGTGATCAATGGGATTGGCGCTTGTCCATCGCCGAAGTCGACAAGGACGGCCCGTTCTCCGCATTCGAAAACATTGATCGCGAACTGGTGTTGTTGAGTGGCGAAGGCATGTGTCTAAATTTCGCCGATGGCGAATCCGTCACTCTGAACCCTCCACATGATTCGCTGCGTTTTGCCGGCGAACGGGAATTGAATGCCGAACTGATCAGCGGTCCGACTCAGGACTTCAACGTGATGTGGCAGCGCGACCGCTTTCATGTGCTGGTATTGCATCGGCCGCTGGTCGGCCCGATGGTTTTTTTCAGCGAGAAAGATGTCACGTGGGCAATTTACATGTTGAGCGGCGTGGCTCAATTCAAGGATCAATCCGTGCCCATGCCCTTGCAGCAGGGCGATAGCGCTTTGTTATTGCCCGATGAAACAGGCGGTCGCTTGATTCTGGACGGTGGTGGCGAAGTGTTATTGGTGAAACTTTACGAGCTGCACAAAACCTAATTTCGATCGTCGCAGGTATATACCGCGCCATCTTCCACTTTGACCGGAAACACGACGGTCGGTGTATAGGCGGGTGCACACAAAGCTTCGCCCGTACGTACATCAAACTTCGCACCGTGGCGTATGCATTCCACGCTGAATCCCTCGGCCGGGCCGCCGGCAAGTTCGCCGCCGTCATGAGTGCAAATATCTTCGATGGCGTAAAACTGTCCGTCGATGTTGTAAACCGCAATCGCGGTATCGCCATCAAATACGACTTTGTATTCGCCGGGCAGGCAGTCGATGGTGTCGCAGACGCGAATCCAGTTCATCACAATTCCTTGGTCAGGACTTCAAAACGAAGATCGTCGCGTTTGGGAATGCCGAAGCGCTCATCGCCGTAGGGAAAAGGTTTGTGGATGCCGGTGCGGACATAGCCGCGGCGTTCGTAGAATTCGATCAGGCTGTCGCGAATATCGATCACGGTCATGTCAATGCGTCCGCAATGGAAATCTTCGCGTGCCTGGCGCTCGGCTTCGGCCAACAATACTTTTCCGATGCCGGTCCCTTGCTGGCCGGGTTGCACCGAAAACATGCCGAAATAGGCGCCGTCGTTGCCCTGCTTTTCCAGATGGCAGCAGGCCAGCAGTTCGCCGTTTTTTTCTGCCACGATGATTCGACTGTCCGGTGCGTCAAGTGATTTCTGCAAATTCTCTGCATCAATTCGTTGACCATCCAGCATGTCCGCTTCGGTCGTCCAGCCGGCTCGGCTGGCATCGCCGCGATAGGCCGATTCCACCAATTCGATCAGCGCGGGAATGTCGGCATGATTTGCCAAGCGGAAATTCAACATAGTCAACCCAGAAGTTTTCGTACTTTATGAATCGCGGCCACCAGGGCATCGATTTCCTGTTCGGTATTATAGAAAGCGAACGATGCGCGGCAAGTTGCCGCAACGCCAAAGAATTCCATCAGTGGATGTGCGCAATGTTGGCCGGAGCGCACGGCAATGCCTTCGAGATCCAGCAGTGTCGCCAAGTCGTGCGAATGCGCGCCTTCGATCTGGAAGGAAATCACGGCGGCCTTGTCGGCGGCTTCGCCAAAAATTCGCAGCCCTGGAATTTGCTTCAGGGCATTGGTTGCATACGCCAGCAAGGCTTGTTCGCGTTGATGGATATTTTCCATGCCGATGGCTTCAAGATAATCCACCGCGGCACCAAGTCCGATCACGCCGGCGATATTCGGCGTACCAGCTTCGAACTTATGCGGCGGATCATTGAACACGGTTTTTTCGAAACTCACTTCTTTAATCATCTCGCCACCGCCGAAAAACGGCGGCATGGCTTCCAGATGTTCGCGTTTGGCCCAGAGCCCGCCGGTGCCGGTCGGGCCGCACAGTTTGTGGCCGGTGAACGCGTAGAAATCACAGCCGATGGCCGCGACATCGACTTTGCGATGCGGCAAGGCCTGAGAGCCGTCGATGACGGTTGTGATGCCGCGCTTACGCGCTTCGCGACAAATCTGTTCGACTGGGTTTACGGTACCAAGCACATTCGAGACATGCGTGATGCCGAGAATTTTGACTTCCGGCGTCATGGCGAGATATAGCGCGGGCAAATCGATTTCACCGCTGGCGGTGATTTCGGCAACGCGAATCACCGCGCCGGTGCGTTCGGCAATCAATTGCCAAGGCACGATGTTGGCGTGATGTTCCATGCGCGACAGCAAGATGACATCGCCGGACTTCAGCAACGGCAATGCGTAGCTGTAAGCGACCAGATTGATGGCTTGCGTGGTACCGGAAGTCAGCACTAATTCATTGGGGCGTACATTGATAAAACGCGCCAGCTTCTGCCGTGCGGCTTCAAAGGCCTCGGTCGCTTCCATGCCGAGCGTGTGCACGGCGCGGGAAATATTGGCGTTGTGTTCGCGGTAAAAAGCGTTGACCGTATCGATCACGACGGCCGGTTTTTGCGCGGTGTTGGCGGAATCGAAATAGACCAAGGCTTTACCGTTGATGTCACGCGACAATATGGGAAAGTCGCCACGAATTTTTGCCCAATCCGTGCTCATGCCTGCACCTCGATGATCTGCAGGGCTTTTTCCAGCGAAGGCGCGACCTGTGCGATCAGGTCTTCGTTGCCGAGTACTTGCAGCGTTTGTTTGCAGAAGGCATTGGTCAGCATGGCCTTGGCCTGTGCTTCGGGAATGCCGCGGGCACGCAGATAAAACAGATGCCCGTCATCGAGTCTACCCACCGTGGCGCCGTGGCTGGCCGTCACTTCGTCGGCATGAATGACGAGTACTGGCTGGGTATCGATTTCGGCATTATCCGAGAGCAATAAGTTTTTGTTCGACAGATGGGCCGCGGTGCCATCGGCGCCTTTTTCAATCAGGATGCCGCCATGAAATACCGCACGACCGCGCTCGGTGGCCAAGCCACGCCACAGCAGGTTGCACGAAGTATTTTTTGCGATGTGTTGGATATCCAGCCGGGTATCGACATGGCGACGGCCACTTGCGATCAGGCTGCCGTTGGCATACAGCGCGGCGCCGTCGCCGAGCAGTTTGACTTGCAGGTCATGGCGGGAAACATGCGCGCCCAGTTCCAGATCCAGTCGGCGATACACGCTAAGACTTTGTAATGAGGCTTCGGTACGCAAAAAATGGCTGTTGCCGGCATTGTCTTGCTGGATACGTGCGTGGCTAAATTCGGCGCCGTCCTGCAATGCAATATCGCAAAGCGTGTTGATCAGATGCTGCTGCGAATCCTGCGAAACATGGTGCTCGATCAGGGCGAGTTTTGCATTTTTCCCCAGCGTGATTTTATGGCGGTAGTGAATCGCCAAATCCGTTCCAGTGCCTACCGATACAAAAACCACCTGCAAACATTTTTCCGGGACAAACGAGTCATCGACATGAATCTGCATGCCCTGCTTGGCAATGGCAGTATTTAATTTCGCAAAAATATCGTGTGCGGATGCAAAGCGTGAATCATCATCGGCGTTGGCCGTGCCGGACGATTCAAACGTCACGCCATTCGGCAAATCCGCAAGACTCGAATGATCCGGAGCGTAATTGCCGTTGATGAAAACGATGCGTGGACCGGGTATCGACGCGAGGGTTTCCAGTGTTGCGGCATTCAGCTCGGCCAGAGCCGAAGGAGGGGCGACAAATCGACGTGCCGAGAGCGGGCGCAGCGAGGTGTATTTCCATTGTTCCGTGCGGGGGCCGGGGAAACCGATCGCAACAGCCTGATCCAGCGCGGTTTTTGACTGCGCAGCGTCGGCAAAAGCAAGTTGCAGGGATTCAAGCAGTGCGCTCATGCGGGTCGCTCTTGCGCGTCCTGCGCTCGCGACACTTGCACATCCATGTGCGGCGCGACGCGATCCTTTACCCAGGCATAGCCGTGGGCTTCGAGTTCCAGTGCCAGTTCAGGGCCGCCACTTTCCACAATCCTGCCGTCGGCAAGCACATGCACGACATCGGGTTTGATGTAATCGAGAAGCCGCTGGTAGTGGGTAATCACGAGGAACGCACGCTCGGGCGAGCGCATCAGGTTGACACCGTCGGCAACGGCTTTCAGTGCATCGATGTCGAGACCGGAATCGGTTTCATCAAGAATCGCGAGTTTTGGTTCAAGCAATGCGAGCTGGAATATTTCATTGCGCTTTTTTTCGCCGCCGGAAAAACCTTCGTTGACCGCGCGATGCAGCAATTCGTCTTTCAAATGCAGGACCGACAATTTTTCGCGAACCAGTTTCAGGAATTGCATGGAATCGACTTCGGGTTCGCCACGGTATTTCTTCTGGGCGTTCAAAGCCGAGCGCAGGAAATAGGTATTGTTCACGCCGGGGATTTCAACAGGATATTGAAAGGCGAGGAATACACCTTCGGCTGCGCGCTCTTCCGGTTCAAGTTCCAGTAGGTTCTTGCCCTGGTAGATCACGCTGCCTTCAACGACTTCATAGCCCTCGCGTCCGGACAACACATTGCCCAGTGTGGATTTACCCGCGCCGTTCGGACCCATGATGGCGTGGACTTCGCCGGCCTTCACTTCAAGTGAAAGACCCTTGAGGATTTCTTTGCCGGCGACGCGGACGTGGAGGTTTTCGATTTTTAACATACGTTTCTGCGCTATTTTTGTAGGAGCACTCATGAGTGCGAATGGTGAATCAATTGGATTGCCTGGGTTGAAAATATATCGCTCCGTTTGGTCGCGCTGTCGAAAAATGCTCCTGCATTTTCGACACTTCCGCCATCCATGGCGGTCGCAGAGCGCCCCTACACAAGTTACCCGACGGCGCCTTCGAGGCTGACTTCCATCAGCTTCTTGGCTTCAACGGCAAACTCCATCGGCAATTCCTTGAAGACCTGCTTGCAAAAGCCGTCGACGATCAGCGAGACCGCATCTTCTTCGCTGATGCCGCGCGAGCGGCAATAGAAAAGCTGGTCGTCGGAAATCTTCGACGTGGTGGCTTCATGTTCTACCGTGGAACTGGAGTTCTTTACTTCGATATAGGGAAACGTGTGCGCGCCGCATTTCTTGCCGATCAGCAGCGAATCGCACTGGGTGTAATTACGAGACGCTTCGGCGGATTTTTCGACCTTGACCAGACCGCGATAGGTGTTTTGTCCGCGACCTGCCGAAATACCTTTCGAGATGATTTTCGATTTGGTGCGGGCACCGATATGGATCATCTTGGTGCCGGTATCAGCCTGTTGTTTGTGATGGGTCAACGCGACCGAATAAAACTCGCCGGTCGAATCGTCGCCGCGCAATACGCAGCTGGGATATTTCCAGGTAATCGCCGAGCCGGTTTCGACCTGGGTCCAGGAAATCTTGCTGCGATGGCCGCGGCATTCGCCGCGCTTGGTCACGAAGTTGTAGATGCCGCCAACGCCGTTTTCATCGCCGGGATACCAGTTTTGCACGGTCGAATATTTGATTTCGGCATCGTCCATTGCCACCAGTTCAACGACCGCTGCATGCAGCTGGTTTTCATCGCGTTGCGGAGCGGTGCAGCCTTCCAGATAACTGACGTAGGCTTTTTCTTCGCAAATAATCAGCGTGCGTTCAAATTGCCCGGTATGGCCGGCATTGATGCGGAAGTAGGTGCTGAGTTCCATCGGGCAACGCGTGCCTTTCGGGATGTAAACGAAACTGCCGTCGGAAAAAACGGCGCAGTTCAATGCGGCAAAATAATTGTCGCCTACTGGCACCACGCTGCCGAGATATTTCTTGACCAGTTCGGGATGCTCGCGAATCGCTTCGCTCATCGAGCAGAAAATCACGCCGGCTTTGGCCAGTTCGGCTTTATAAGTCGTACCGACCGACACCGAATCGAATACGGCATCGACAGCAACACCGGCCAGACGCGCGCGTTCGTGCAGAGGCACACCGAGTTTGTCGTAGGCTTCGAGCAATTTCGGATCGACTTCGGCCAGCGATTTTGGCGCGTTCTTTGGCGCGGCGTAATAGCTGCTGGCCTGGAAATCGATTGCGGCGATTTCGAGTTTCGCCCATTCCGGCGGCGTCATCGTCAGCCAATGCCGGTATGCCGATAGGCGCCATTCAAGCATCCACTCAGGCTCGTTTTTCTTTTTCGAAATAAAACGCACCACGTCTTCATCCAGACCCGGTGGAAGCGAATCCATTTCGATATCGGTAATAAAACCGGCGCTGTATTTGCGGTCGAGAACTTTGTGGATTTCGGCGTTTTCAGTATTCATGCATCACCTCACGCCTTTGCCAATTGCAAAGGGATTGATTTGTTCGAAGTCGGACTTTTTTCGGGAGACGGCATCATTTCGGCCAGGCTCACACCTCGCAGGGCATCGGCGACGACGTCGTTGATGCGCAGCCATTTGCTGCGAACGCCGCAATGGGTTTCATGTTCGCAACTGGAATGTTCGCCGCTGCATTCGGTCATGCCGAGCGGTCCTTCAATGGCCTCGACGATTTGAATCAGGGAGATTTGCGAGGCCGATGTCGCCAGACGATAGCCGCCGGTACTGCCTCTGAAGCTATGCACGAGTCCGGCCTGGGTCAGGGTTTTCAGCAATTTGCTGACAGTCGGAAGTTCCAGATGGGCGCGTTCGGCCAGCTCGGTGGCGTTGTGCACGCGTTCGGGCGCATCGGCCAGAGCGCTGAGCACGACGGTAGCGTAATCAGTGAGTTTGGTAACACGTAGCATCGGGAGCTCGTCTGTTATATAGGACTAAAATTGTACTATATTGACGTGAATGGCTCAATCACGCGCTGCCCGGAGAGGGTGACGTCTGTCATGTCACGCGCATGACAAGCTGATCTAGCGGGCTATCAACGGAAATGCGAGCCTGTTTTTGCGGTCACAAGACCGTATTGACTGACGAGGTCGCCATGGAGAACCGCTATGAACAGACTCTTTTCCGTTGGGTCATGCTGGGTTTGGGTGTCTTAGCCGTTTACAAGCTCTGGCAGGCCGCTCGGCGATTGTTTTGGACCGCCTTCGGCCTTGGCTGGGCGGTCTACTGGACCGGAGGCATTTCGCTTTTCTGACTCGGGATTTGGATCAGCATAAATTCGCACCGGACAGGCCCAGCGCTGCGGGCAGTGCCATGTAGGCACTGCCCATACGTGCGCCAATCGGCGACAATAGCGGTCTTGTCGTTTTGAAGTCGCCCATGTCCAACCTCTATGTAACCCGGCTATCGCCGATTCACGGTAATGGCGTGTTTGCCACTGCCCCGATTAAAAAAGGCACCCGCCTGATCCAGTATCAAGGTGCACTGCTGACACACAAGCAAGTGGATCGCATGTATGCCGATGATGTTGAAACCGGGCATACCTTCCTGTTTACGCTGAATCAGCATTTCGTTATCGATGCCAACACCGACGGCAACGACGCGCGTTGGATCAATCATAGCTGCGACCCGAATTGCGAAGCGGTGATCGAAGAAGACGAAGACGGCAACCCGACGCAGGACAAGGTGTTTATCGAAGCCATGCGTTCGATCAAGCCGGGCGAAGAACTGACCTACAACTACGGCATCGTGCTCGACGAGCCCCACACGGCGCGCGTGAAAAAACTTTGGGCCTGTTTGTGCGGATCGAAAAAATGCACCGGCACCATGCTGCAGCCGAAGCGCAAGAAGAAAGCCTAAGCCGGCGCTTCAGGTGCTCGCCCACATCCGCATCAGGTTGTGGTAACAATTGGTCAGGCGAATGCTTTGCGCGTTATCGCCGTGTTGGGATCGAAGATCCAGAATACCCATGTCGAGCTCGTGCAAGAGCTCGCGTTGCCGGGGTTCCTGCACCAGACTTTCCAGCCAGGAAAAGCACGCAAGCCGCATGCCCTGCGTGACCGGTTCGACGCGATGGATGCTGTAGGACGGATACAAGACCAGATCGCCGGCAGCGAGCTTGATTGGCCGCCCGCCGATACCGTCCTCGATCACCAATTCTCCGCCTTCATAGTCTCCCGGTGAATTCAAGAATAGCGTGAACGATAAATCGGTGCGGACATTGATCGCGCTTTTCGGGTGCGTTCGAATGGCGTTGTCGACATGGTTACCGAAGGCATTATTGATGCCGCTGTATTGATTGAATAAAGGTGGATAGATGCGTTTTGGCAGCGCGGCACTGAAAAAAAGTGCACTCTTGCTCAAAGCTTCGAGCACGATCTGTCGCAACGCCACTGCCTGCGGCAATTCTTCCGGCAACTGCCGGTTATTTTTCACCTGTGCTGCCTGCGTGCCGGCGGTGATTCGGCCATCGGCCCATTCCGCTTTTTCGAGCAGCTCCCGGCATTGGCGGAGTTGTTGCGTAGTCAGAATATTGGAAATTTGAAGTAACACTTTGAACTCCGTCAATGACAGATGGGAAATCTTAAAATTTATACTCGGCCGTTAAAATAAGGCTGCGACGCGTACCCGGTACCGCGAAGCCGCCGTTGTCGTAAAGCGAATCGAAATAGATTTCGTCACTCAGGTTGCGCAAATTCAGGCGTGCTTCCCAGGACGCATTTTCATACGACAGCATGGCGTCCCAGCGAACGTACGCAGGTGCCGTGTTGGGATCGAATTTACCGCCGACGAACAAACCGCTCGCATTGCTGGTGGACGGCGAATACACCAGACGCTTGTCCTTGGCTTCGGCACCAAGTCCGACTTTCCAGTTCTTTGCGAATGCGTAGGTAGTCCATAAATTGAACGTGTACTTCGGTGTATTGCGTGCCTGTTGTCCGATCAATAGCGGATCGGAATAGGTGATGACGCCGGTATTCGCATTGCGATTTTCGGCGACTTCCAGGATTTTCGCGTCCATCAAGCTGATGCCGGAAAATACTTCCCATTTATCGGTAATGCGACCGACCCATTCGAATTCGATGCCATCGGTGCGACGCTTTTTGGTCAGGATGGCGGCGGTGGATTCGAGATCGGTATTGCGTTCCCATTCCTTGTCGGCCCGATAGATGGCGGTACGGAATGCCAGATTGCCGCCCAGCAGCAACCACTTGGCACCCAGTTCCAATACTTGGCTGCGTTCTGCGGGATAACTACCACCGGAAAGTTGATACAGATCTGCCGTTGGGCTGAAGGAGTCGCTGTGAGTAAGATAAAAATGCGTCTTGTCATCAGGTTGCCAGGAGAGGCCGCTGCGAATGCTCCATTCGGCAAAACTCAATGCCGGTGAAGTCAAACTGGAATATTCCGCTTTCAATTCGTCGCGTCTCGCGCCAAGCAGCAGTTTCCAGTTGGGAATAAATTCGATCGAATCCTGGAAATAGACGGCATGCGTATCGCCGACAAACGTGCTGGGTGTCACCGACGTATTTTCAATATCCGGAAGATAGCGAGGCGCATCGACGGTGCCCAGATTCAGCAAGGCACGACGATAGCTGTCTTCGCGCATGAATTCTGCACCGATCAGGACATCATGTTTCATGCCGAGTGCTTCAAAGCCGTGGGTAAAGTCCGATTGCACGGTGGTGGTTTCGTAATCGGTCGCACGGGTCACATTGCCACCGACGCCGCCGGTAGGGCTGGGTGCTACGGTGCCGCTGGGGGTCTTGGCCCAGTATTGCCGCTGGTAATCGGCATGCCGAACCTGGGTTTTCAAGTGGGCGCCGGATTCAAACCGGTGAAGATGACTCAGTGTGCCGATGTTGTTGTCGCTGTCGTCGAAATTATTTTCGCTACCCCAGAAAGTATTGACCGGAAACAGTGTGCTGACGCGACGTGTGGCCGGGTCAAAACGAACGCCGTAATCGGGGACATCGCGCGTTGCCGTATAAACGTAATTGATGTTGAATTCATCGACTCCGCCGATATTGAAACCCGCGCTTGCGGCGAAACCCCTGCGGTGCAGTTCCGGGCCATCGCCGTTTGCGGAATTTTTTCGTTGATTGGCTTCATCGCG
>Ga0208628_1000831_pt1 | contig 12772 bp, 11 predicted proteins | sample LakWasMet16_LOW5_2_FD_183864 | JGI IMG/M metagenome (GOLD analysis project Ga0208628, IMG submission 183864) | Freshwater sediment methanotrophic microbial communities from Lake Washington under simulated oxygen tension - Sediment Metagenome... | ecosystem: Environmental > Aquatic > Freshwater >... | reverse complement strand
GCATGCCGAACACCACAAGCCGATCAAGGCCTGGATCACCGGTGTGCCTTTGGAAGATGAAGCACGCGCACAATTGGTTAATATCGCCAGCCTGCCTTTCGTCGGGCCCTGGGTGGCGGTAATGCCGGACGTGCATCTGGGTAAAGGGGCAACGGTGGGTTCGGTCGTACCGACCCGTGGCGCCATTATCCCGGCGGCGGTCGGCGTCGATATCGGTTGCGGTATGGCGGCGATTCAAACCACGCTGAAGGCAAAGGATTTGCCGGAAAGCCTGGCGATGCTGCGTTCGGATATCGAGCGCAGCGTGCCAGTTGGGAGTGGCCCCGGTGGTGAACACCGGAATATTCCCGACAGCATCGGAAGCCATTTGCAGAAGTCAGGATTGCACGCGCGTTTGTTCACTATCCAGAACAAGCATCCGAAAATCCGTTTCGACAAAATCGAACGGCAAACCGGAACGCTCGGTGGCGGAAATCACTTCATCGAAATCTGTCTCGATGAAACCGATACCGTCTGGGTGATGTTGCACTCGGGTTCGCGTGGTACCGGCAACATGATCGGAACGTACTTTATTGAACGTGCCCGTGAACAGCTGGCCAAGCGTGCGCTCGGATTTCATATGCCGGACAAGGACCTGGCGTTCTTCATGGAAGACGAGCCCTTGTTCGACGATTATGTGGAAGCGGTGTCCTGGGCACAGGATTACGCACGCACCAATCGTGAAGCGATGATGCAGCGTGTGTTGGCCTCGATGCGTCACCGATTGCCACCGTTCCAACTGGGAAAGATGGCGGTCAATTGCCATCACAACTATGTGACGCGGGAACAGCATGCCGGCGAGTCATTGCTGGTAACCCGTAAGGGTGCCGTCAGCGCGCGCGAAGGCGAGCTGGGGATTATTCCCGGCAGCATGGGTGCTTGCAGCTTCATCGTGCGCGGCAAGGGTAATGCCGAGAGCTTTCATAGCTGTAGCCATGGCGCGGGTCGCGTGATGAGCCGTACCCGGGCACGGAAGGAAATCAGCATGGAACAACATCTGGAAGCCACCGCCCACGTGGAATGCCGCAAAGATAGCGCCGTGATCGACGAATCGCCGGCGGCTTACAAGAACATTGATGCGGTAATGGCTGCCCAGAGCGATCTGGTCGAAGTGGTGCATCGCTTGCGCCAGGTGGTGTGTATCAAAGGTTAGAAAGTTGTGGGAGCTGGCTTGCCCGCGATTGGTGGTTCAGGTTGACGCAATCTGAAAAGTCCAATCGCGGGTGAACCCGCTCCCACATTATTTGGCTCTCACGGTATTTATTGTCTCGCGTCTTTTCCGCATTGGCTTCACAATATGCGCCATGTCCGAACCCCAGCTCGAACTCAACAAGCCGATCAGCGACGAGGTCAAACAAACGACCTGTTACATGTGCGCTTGCCGCTGCGGGATCAATGTCCATATCAAGGACGGACAGGTTCGCTATATCGAAGGCAATCCCGATCATCCGGTCAATCGCGGGGTTCTGTGCGCGAAAGGTTCGGCCGGCATCATGCAGCATTATTCCCCCGCCCGTCTTCGCAAACCGCTGTTGCGCGTTGGTGAACGTGGCGCTGGAGATTTCAAGGAAATCGAGTGGGAAGAGGCCCTTTCGCTCGCGACCACCTGGCTCGGCGATGCTCGCGCAAATGATCCGAATCGGCTGGCATTTTTTACCGGCCGTGATCAATCCCAGGCATTGACCGGGTGGTGGGCGCAGCAATACGGCACCGTAAATTACGCTGCTCATGGCGGTTTTTGTTCGGTGAATATGGCCGCCGGCGGCCTGTATACGCTCGGCGGCAGCTTCTGGGAATTCGGCGAACCCGACTGGGATCACGCGCAAATTTTCATGCTCTGGGGCGTGGCCGAAGATCATGATTCCAATCCGATCAAACTCGGACTTGGAAAGCTCAAAGCACGCGGTGCGAAAATCATTGCGGTCAATCCGGTGCGCACCGGCTATGGCGCGGTTGCCGATGAATGGATTGGCATTCGCCCAGGGACCGATGGATTGTTTGCATTCGCGCTGATTCACGAATGCCTGAAGAACGATTGGGTCGATCTGGATTATCTGGTGCGTTACACGAACGCGCATTATCTGGTGATTCAAAATCCCGGCGCCGAAGATGACGGTTTGTTTGCGAGGGATGATGAAGGCCGTGTGCTATGTGCAATTACCGATGGCTTTGCATTGGCCGAAGCCACGAATATTTCGCCGCGTATTATCGGCAATTATGTTTTACCAAATGGCCGCAAGGCAACACCGGTTTTCAATCTGCTGGCCGCGCGTTATCTGGATGAACAATATGCTCCCGAGAATGTCAGTGAACGCTGCGGCATCCCGACGCAAACCATAAAACGCATCGCGAAAGAATTGGCCGATGCCGCGTTCAAATCGAATTTCTCCTTGCCGATTGCCTGGACCGATGTGCATGGCAACGAGCATCAGGAAATGATCGGACGCCCGGTTGCGATGCATGCGATGCGTGGCATCTCGGCGCATAGCAATGGTTTCCACACCTGCCGCGCGCTGCATATGCTTCAAATGTTATTGGGCGCCATCGATACGCCGGGCTCGTTCCGTTACCAACCACCGTTTCCGCGCCCCATTCCACCGGCGAATCGCCCCGGTAAAAATATCGGCCCCGACGGAAAACTCGATGCACCGCCATTGGGCTTCGTGCATGGTCCGGAAGATTTGGTGGTGGATGCCGACGGCAATCCAAGGCGTATCGATCACGCCTATTCCTGGGCCTATCCGCTAGCGGCGCACGGCATGATGCATACCGTGATTCGCAATGCGCACGATGGCAATCCGTATCCGATTGATGTGCTGATGATGTTCATGGCGAACATGAGCTGGAACTCGGCCATGAATACGAAAGAAACCATCGGCTGGTTAACCGCGAAAAATGACAACGGCGATTACAAGATTCCGAAAATCATTTATTCCGATGCTTACTCAAGTGAAATGGTGGCCTACGCCGATTTGATTTTGCCGGACACCACCTATCTCGAACGTTTCGATGCGATCTCGATGCTGGACCGCCCGATCTCGGATGCCGATTGCGCCGCCGATGCGATCCGGCATCCGGTATTTCAGCCCGATCGCGATGTGCGCGGATTCCAGTCGGTATTGATCGATATCGGTGCCCGTTTGAAATTGCCTGCGCTGCTCGATGAATACGGCGAACCGAAATATCGTGATTTTGAAGATTATATTTTGCGGCACGAACGCGCGCCCGGTGTCGGCTTGCTCGCGGGCTGGCGTGGTGAAAACGGTGAAGCAAGCGGCAAAGGCCAGCCGAACCCCGATCAACTCGAACAGTATAAAAAACACGGTGGCTTCTGGCATTCGCCGGTGCCGGATAATGCGCGCTATTACAAAATGGCGAATCGTGATTATCTGCAATGGGCGACGATGAAAGGCTTTATCGTGAAACCCGATCAAGTCGTGTTGCAGCTGTATTCCGAAACTTTGCAAAAATTCCGTTTGGCCGCGCAAGGCCATGGCGACCATCAACCGCCGGCGCAACATCGCGAGCGCGTCTCAAACTATTTCGATCCAATGCCGATCTGGTACGAACCGTTTGAAGGTGCCGAATTGGCGGGCAGCAAGGATAATCATTTCCCGCTTTCCGCCATCACCCAACGTCCGCCCTTCATGTATCACAGCTGGGGTTCGCAAAATGCCTGGCTGCGCCAGATCACCGCGCGTAATTATTTGTATCTGCATCCCGATACAGCGGATAAATATCAAATCCATGATCTCGACTGGGTTCATGTCGACTCGCACCAGGGACGCATCACGGTGCAATGCAAATTCGCCACCAATATGCAGCCCGATACCGTCTGGACCTGGAATGCGATCGGCAAACGCAAAGGCGCCTGGGCACTGGCGAAGAACGCACCGGAATCCAGCAAAGGGTTCCTGGTCAATCATTTGATATCCGACATCACTCCGAAAGGCGATTACGCGAATGCCGATCCGGTCACCGGACAAGCGGCCTGGTTTGATTTGCGGGTTCGTATCGAAAAAGCCGTCGCACAGGATCAGGCTTCGCCGGAATTCGATGCCATCCACAGCAAGCAACAAGGCGATAATTCACCACTGCGTTACGGCGAGCAGTTCAGGAAAGAATCATGAGCCAGACCTACGATTGGTATTTCGATTTCATTTCGCCGTTTGCCTATTTGCAATGGCGACGCCTACATCGTGATTTCTCGGTGTTTCGCATCCGGCCAAAACCAATATTGTTTGCCGGTTTGTTGAAACATTGGGGGCAATTGGGGCCTGCCGAAATTCCCGGTAAACGAATTCATACTTATCGCTTCGTGTTGTGGCAGGCGCGTTCTATCGGAATACCGTTGCGCTTCCCGCCGGCACATCCGTTCAATCCCTTGCCGGCCTTGCGTTTGGCGCTGGCGGCGAAAGATATTCATCTCGCCTGTGATCTGATTTTCAAGCACATTTGGGAATACGGCCTGGCGGCCGATACTGTTGAAGCGCTGCAGCCCGTCGCCAATGCACTGGGCATTGAAGATCTGGCCGCAAGTCTTGCCGATCCCGAAGTAAAAAAGCGGCTTGCACAAAATGGCGAGCAGGCCATCGCGCTGAAAATTTTCGGTGTGCCGACTCTGGTCATCAATAATCAGCTTTTCTGGGGCAATGACGCCACCGAAATGGCAATGCAATACATGGCAAATCCTTCCATGATTGATGACGACAAGGAAATGCAGCACATCAATGATTTGCCGGAAGCCATTCAGCGGGTCACAAATAAATCATGACGATGTTGCCGCCCCCATCGAAAAAGAAACTCGGCCTGGTGATCGATCTGGATACCTGTGTCGGTTGCCATGCCTGCGCGGTGGCCTGCAAGGAATGGAATGCCGGCGGCATGGCCGCGCCATTGACCGATGAAAACCCCTATGGCGCCGACCCGCATGGCGTGTGGTTCAACCGCGTACACAGCTATACGATCGATGCCTTGGATGACCAGCCGGAAACCACCCTGCATTTTCCGCGCTCCTGCCTGCATTGCGAACAAGCACCTTGCGTTACCGTCTGCCCGACTGGTGCGAGTTACAAGCGTGCCGAAGACGGCATCGTGTTGATTGATGAAGACAAATGCATCGGCTGCAAACTGTGTTCCTGGGCCTGTCCGTATGGCGCACGCGAATATTCGCAGATCGAAGGCGTGATGAAAAAATGCACGCTTTGCGTGGATCGGATTTATAACGAACATATTCCGGAAGAATCGAGAAAACCGGCCTGCGTTCAAGCCTGCCCGACCCGTGCACGCCACTTCGGCGATTTGGGCGATGAAGAGTCCGATATTTTCAAACTGGTGAAAGATCGCGGTGGCGTCGAACTGATGCCGGAACTAGGCTATCAACCCGTCAACCGCTATTTGCCACAACGCAAACGCCGCGTTGGGCAAGAACAAAAACAGATCAAGGAAGAAACTTTGGATACCGAAAAACTGCCGCCAATGCTGCGCTGGCTTGATCGTGTATTAAGTCGATGAATCGTCTCTTCGAAATCGTCAATGGCCGCCATCCATGGCGCAACAGCACGAGCGTCGGATCGTCCGGGGCAGGCGTCCTGCCTGCCCGTCCACGCGGCCCGCGCGGCCATACCAGACAAGCAGAGGCCGCATGAATCCCGCCTTCTCTGTCATTTTTTTCACCACGCTTTCCGGCATGGGTTACGGGCTGTGGTTTTTCATCAGTTACCAGTCTTTGCTGGCAGGTGCTGAATACGCGAAAAACAATACTTCCGGATTGCTGCTCGGGTTTATTCTGGTCTCGTGCGGCTTGTTAAGCTCCACCCTTCATCTTGGCAAACCCTTGCGGGCCTGGCGGGCTTTTAGCCAATGGCGTACCAGCTGGCTTTCACGCGAAGGCGTTTTTGCGATCGCCTGTTTCATACCCGCGCTCATCTGGATTGCACAATATTATTTACAACGTGATTTCATTCCGTACTCCGTACTGACGATTTTTCTGGCGATACTTTCCGTGGCAACCGTTGCCTGTACTGCCATGATCTATGCCAGCCTGAAACCCATACCGGCCTGGCAGCATGACTACGTGGTGCCGGTTTATCTTTTATTTGCTTTGCTGACGGGCGGATTGCTGGCTATCGCCATTTCTCCTGCACAGCCAAGAAGCAGCGTCGAATTATCAAGCTTCGGTTTTATCCTGCTGGCCGTCTTGCTGGTCGTCCTGAAAAAACGTTACTGGAAAGATATTGACTCTCGGACTTTGCCTTCTCGCGCTTCCGCACTTGGTTTGAAACAAGACCAGATTGTCAGTGTCTTCGAGCGACCGCATACCGAGGCGAATTATCTGACAAAGGAAATGGGGTTTGTGCTGGCACGCAAACACTCGCAAAAATTGCGCATGCTCTCGGTAATCCTGTTCGGCTGGTTGCCGATATTATTTTGCGTAGCGGCCTTGATGCTGCCTTTGGCGTTCGCGGGATATCTGATGCTTGCTGCCGTAGTTTTCGCCTATCTGGGCGCGGTCCTTGAACGCTGGCTGTTTTTTGCAGAAGCGAAGCATGCGGTGATGCAGTATTACTAGAATTATTTTTCGGTGATATGCCCCGGTTCAAGTAGAACCGTGAGCAGGGCCATGAGTGAAGTTCACTTTGCACCAACGATTCAGAAAAAACCACGCGAGCAATAGAAAAAGGCCTATCACAGCATGTCGGATAATAATGCCGATGGGTGCTCCCGCCTGCACTGCAAGCAGCATATCGCCTATCGGCATGATTACAGCAATTAATGCAAGAAAGCCAAGAGCGCGAATTTGTCTGGTATAAATAAGCACCGATGCAAACACGGCCAAAAACAAGGCGCGCAGTCCATAGACTTCAACAAACCCGGCATCCGCACTATTTGCCAGGGGCAGGCCCATATAAACCGCAAACGTTACAGGGTCTACAAACGCGCGCACTGCATTTATCAACTGCGACAAGATCATTACGAGCGCCATCCAGAAACCAATCGACTTCGTAAACTTCGGTGTAATGCTGCTTGTGTCCATAAATAATTCTCGTTTTATCGGCTTGCGCCGGAAAGAAATGTATCAAGCTCTTTAGCGAAACGCTCGGTCGCCTCCAGCTCCGGAAAATGTCCGACATCGTCGAACAAGATAATGTGACTATTGGGTGCAAGCTCTGAGCTTAGTTGAACGTTGGTCAGCTTATGCGACGGGTCACTCTTGCCCCAGATAATCAAGGTCTCCTGATTTACCGGTGCCACATGGTCGCCAGGGTCTTGCAGGAAATCCTGAAATCCCGAGGCCAGACAGAAGCAGGCACCATGATCAAAATTATCCAGCGTCGCCAGCGAAAAGCTTTCTACTTTGGATTTATCTGCCAATGCGCCCGCATACCACTGCCTGATTCTTTTTCGACGCATGGCGGCCAATGCTATTTGCCCGACCAATGGCGTTCGCAGAAGATGCTTGGGATCACGACCATGCAACCATTGCTGTGCGCACTGCCAATTCGGCGTTTGCAATAAAATCAAGCTGGCCACCAAATCGGGGCGTAGACGCGCTATGCCGAGAGAGATAAAACCCGTCACACAGGGCAATGCAAGCACATGCGGGCCGCCAGGCAACTGTTCGAGTAATCTTGTCACCGTCGCGACAGCGGCATCCATGGAAAAGCGATATTGGATTCGCGGCAAAGAGCAACCAAAGCCTGGCAGTTCAAATACCGTAACGCGATAGCGATCCGACAAAGCCGCAATTAGATCATCGTATAGCTCTAATGGTACCGGTGGATCTGCTGCGAATACGACGGAAGGCCCCTGCAAGCCGGCCTGACGCATTCGTATGATGGTATTCCCCAGGTCAACGAAGCGTATGTCGCAACGTGTACCGAGTGCTGCACCGTTCTGCGTTTTCTGCAAGCGCCAATGCGTCGGGATGGTATCGAGAAGTTGCGCCAACGAAGTCAGCATAGAGGGCATTCCTGTTCAATGCGAACAGTCTGGGTCGAATGCCTTATCGAGACAAATGAATTCTATCCTTGTCTGCTTGAATTCTATTCAAGTGCCGCACTTTTCAATAAGTGCGAAATCAGCCATTCCCGAATATCGCGCAAGCGCGTTTGCGCTGGTGTCAATGGACGGGAAATCAAATAAAGATTGCCCAATGCCACTGGCCTGTGTTTCCCATACGCCCGAATATGCCCCTGATCCACCCAGGGTTGGGTCACCGGCATCATGGCGATGGATACGCCAAGACCTTGCGCCATGGCACGCATCGCGGCGCTGTAGGAACTGAACATGCGCGTTGTAGAACTGGTAATAACCGCTTCACCGCCACGCTGTGCCCATATCCGCCATGCGCTACTGCCAGAATAATTAAAATCAATTCGGGCAGGATTGTTTGCATCGGCATTGGTGCCAATCATTGGCAGAGCAAACACCGGATACAAAAGCCGTGCATCCAATCCTGGCCATTCGGATGCGCCAAAGCGTATGCAAAAATCAATCGCGCCGTCACGCGGATCTTCCAGCTGCTCGGTGGCAGAAATATGGATGGCAACGCCTTGAAATGCAGTATCAAATGGTTCTATCAGAGGGATTAAAATTTCCGATGCAAAAAATGGATTTGCACTGATGCGAATAGACGCTGGTTGCCCCTGTACACGTAACCTTGCCGTTGCCGCACGCAGGCGCTCAAAGGCATCGGCAACATCGGTCAACAATGCTGCGCCTTCGGGTGTTAATTGCAAGCCGCGCGACAGTCGATGAAACAGCGACACTCCGAGATATTGCTCAAGATCGGCGATTTGATGACTGATCGTCGATGGCGTGACACTCAAAAACTCAGCCGCAGCCTTGAAGCTGCCGTGACGCCCAGCGGCATCAAAAGCACGTAGCAAAGTGACCGGAGGCAGTTCCATGGTGCTCGCCTTATTTGTGTTGATACTCGACTGAGGTGTTAATGCATTTCCAAAACAATGGCTTTACCCAAACAGGTGATCCATGCGATTTTCATGTCCATCCATCTAAAAGACCTTTAGTTGTTTATTGAAAATATTCACGGCCTTGGCAAACAAGTACAGCCTGGGCATGAAGATACCGCGACCGGCTATATGCGATTTCTCAACAAGGACTCAACAACGCTCGGATCGGCAAGAGTTGAAATATCCCCCAGTTCCTCCGGTTTGTTCTCGGCAATTTTTCGCAGAATACGACGCATGATTTTGCCGGACCGTGTTTTCGGAAGTCCGGGCGCCCACTGGATAACCTCGGGCAATGCAATCGCGCCAATCTCATCACGAACTTTTTGTGCAATCGCCTTGCGCAGGGTTTCGTTTTCTTCGACGCCAACATTCAATGTGACAAAAGCGTAAATCGCCTGGCCTTTGATGTCGTGATCAAACCCGACCACCGCAGCTTCGGCCACATCGGCGTGCGCAACCAAGGCGCTTTCCACTTCGGCGGTGCCGATGCGATGGCCGGAGACATTGATCACGTCATCGACGCGACCGGTAATCCAGTAATAACCGTCTTCATCGCGACGGCAACCATCGCCGGTAAAATATTTACCCGGATAGGTTTTGAAATAGGTATCGATAAAACGCTGGTGGTCGCCATACACGGTTCGCATTTGACCGGGCCATGAACCCAGCAAGACCAGATTGCCGGACGTGGCACCCTCCAGATTATGGCCATGTGCATCTACCAGCGCAGGCTGAATGCCGAACAAGGGCGTTGTCGCCGAACCCGGTTTCAAATCGGTTGCACCGGGCAAGGGTGAAATCAGGATACCGCCGGTTTCGGTTTGCCACCATGTGTCGACAATCGGACAGCGCGAATCACCGACGACACGGTGATACCAGCGCCAGGCTTCGGGATTGATCGGTTCGCCGACGGTTCCCAGCAGGCGCAAACTTTTTCGCGATGTTTTCGTAACGAAGTCATCGCCTTGACTCATAAGGGCACGAATGGCAGTGGGCGCGGTATAGAAAATACTGACCTGATGTTTGTCGATCACGTTCCAGAAGCGCGAGGCATCCGGAAACGTCGGGACACCTTCGAACATCAGGCTGGTAGCGGCATTCGCCAAAGGCCCGTAGAGAAAATAGCTGTGACCGGTGATCCAGCCGACATCGGCCGTGCACCAGAAAACATCTTTGTCTTGCAGATCGAATACCGCTTCATGGGTATAGCTGGCGTAAACCAGATAGCCGCCGGTTGTGTGCAGAACGCCTTTGGGTTTGCCGGTGGAGCCGGAGGTATAAAGAATAAATAGCGGGTCTTCGGCATTCATGCGCACCGCTTCGCAGTGCTCGGGTTGCGAATTCACCACGGCCGCGAACCAGCGATCGCGCGGCATCTGCATGTCGACCGCACCTGCCGTATGTTTCACCACCAATACGGTTTCGACGCAGGTCGTGCCTGGTTTCTTGAGGGCAAGGTCGACGTTGTGCTTCAGGGGAATTCTTTTGCCGGCCCTTAGTCCTTCGTCGGCAGTGATAATGACTTTGGATTGGCAGTCTTCGATTCGACCGGCCAGCGACTCCGGTGAAAATCCGCCGAACACCACGTTGTGCACGGCACCGATACGGGCGCAAGCGAGCATGGCGACGGCGGCTTCCGGAATCATCGGCAAATAAATCGTGACGCGATCACCTTTGCCGATACCAAGATTTTTCAGTGCGTTCGCGCATTGGCAGACGCGGGCATGCAATTGCCGATAGCTGATGTGTTGCGCCGGAACCGAGGGATCATCGGCTTCCCAGATAATCGCGGTCTTGTGGCCGTTTTTTTCCAGGTGACGATCAAGACAGTTTTCACTGACATTCAACTCGCCGTCTTCAAACCAGCGAATCCGGAAATCCTTCAGATCGAAACTGACGTTTTGGATTTTCGTCGGTTTTTTATGCCAGTGCAGGCGCTCGGAAATCCTGCTCCAGAATTGATCCGGATTTTTGATCGACTCGGCATACTGTTTTTCGTAGTCGTCGCGAGTGTAGCGGGCGAGTTTGGCAAAATCAGGCGAGACGGGAAAGATGTCGGACATAAGCACCTCTTCAAGCAAGATAGTCAGTGTGCGACGAAATCGGTTCTTTTGCGAGTATGTCAGGCTTCAATTAGCCGTGGGAGCTGGTTCACCAGCGATTGAACTTCACACAACACGGAGTGCTGAAAAATCAATCGCTGGTGAACCAGCTCCCACAGACCAACAAAAAACCCGCCTTTCGGCGGGTTTTTCAGAATTGCTTAATCAAGACTTACTTGATTTTGCCTTCTTTATACATCACGTGCTTGCGTACTTTTGGATCGTACTTCAGCATTTCAAGCTTACCTGGAATGGTTTTCTTGTTTTTGTCGGTGGTGTAAAAGTGGCCGGTGCCGGCCGAGGAGATCATGCGGATCTTGTCGCGTTTAGATGACATGGTTCAGTTCTCCTTAGATCTTTTCGCCGCGAGCGCGGAGCTGGGCGATGACGGCATCGATACCATTCTTGTCGATGGTACGCAGTGCATGATTGGACACTTTCAGTTTGATCCAGCGGTTTTCACTGGCAACCCAGAAACGGCGTTCGTGAACGTTAGGCAAAAAAGTGCGGCGGGTGGCGTTATTCGCATGGGAGACGTTGTTACCCGTCATCATGCGCTTGCCGGTTACTTGGCAAACTCTACTCATGGCGTACCTCGAGAAAAATGGATTATCCATAGCCCGGATAAAATCGGCCCCGTCAGTAAACTGACACGCATCGGGAAAGGAAATCGTGGACGTAAGCGGCTTTTGCGTTCAGCAGCGACCCGGAAGGGCGGTCCAGCGAGCCGCCAATTATGCCCGCATCAGGGGCCTCAAGCAAGTAAAACGGGGCTTTGGGGGCCGAATTCGACCTGATATCAGCCTGTTCGGGGCCTTCGGCGGGGCTTAATGCTCGGCTTTATCCCGATGCCAACCGCGATGCTTGATATCCAGATACAAGCTGTAGCACGCGGTAAAGCTGGGGAACAGGTTCTGCAGCACGCCAACGGAGTCCTGTTTGGATGAAAACAGGAAGTAGCTGAGGGTCATCAGGCTGCCGACGATGCTCATATACCAGAAAAAGCGCGGGATGACCGGTTTGCCGGCCCGTTTGGAGGCAATAAACTGCACCAGCCAGCGGCCGCCAAACATGAAAGCACCGGTGTAACCGATGATTTTCCAGGCCGTAATATGCAGGCCGGTCCAACTCAGCCAGAGTAGCTCTTCGTTCATGGGCGTGGGACTTCCCTGGTGCCGGTGACTTTGCTGCGTTTGATTAGCCAGGCGACGCCGCGAAGGTCTTTCAGGCCGACCCATGCGCGTCCGAGATTATTGTATTTCGACACGCCGCTGCCGCGTTCACGATGATTGACCGGCACGCTGACCGATTGAAAACCGGCACGTTTCACGAGCGCCGGAAGATAGCGGTGCATATGGTCGAAGTAGGGCAGATCCATGAACACCGCGCGTTCGAATAACTTGATGCCGCAACCGGTATCGGGCGTTTCGTCTTTCAGTAAATTGGAGCGGATGGCATTGGCGATTTTGGATGCCCAGCGTTTGCTGCCGGTGTCTTTGCGATTTACGCGCCAGCCGGCAAACAGTTTTATTTCGGGTGCGGCTTTGTTTCGGGCCTCGATCAGTTTTGGAATATCGGCAGGATCGTTTTGGCCGTCACCGTCGAGGGTCGCAATCCATTGGCCGTGTGCTGCTTTCACGCCATTGCGTACGGCCG
>Ga0208628_1000827_pt1 | contig 12841 bp, 14 predicted proteins | sample LakWasMet16_LOW5_2_FD_183864 | JGI IMG/M metagenome (GOLD analysis project Ga0208628, IMG submission 183864) | Freshwater sediment methanotrophic microbial communities from Lake Washington under simulated oxygen tension - Sediment Metagenome... | ecosystem: Environmental > Aquatic > Freshwater >... | reverse complement strand
TGTTGGGTTTGCGCATTCCGCAACAGGCCGAACAATTGAAACGCAATATCGGTTACATGACGCAGCGTTTTTCACTGTTCGAGGATTTGACCGTGCGCGAGAATCTTGAATTTCTTGCCGCGATTCAGGGCGTTGCCCGTGCCGAACAAAAAAAACGGATCGAAACATTGCTGCAGGAATACCATCTTTCCGATCGCGACAAGCAAATGGCCGGCACCCTCAGCGGCGGGCAGAAACAACGTTTGGCGCTCGCCGGTGCGGTGATCCACAAGCCGGAATTATTATTGCTCGATGAACCCACCAGCGCGGTGGATCCGGAATCGCGGCGCGACTTCTGGGAAAAACTGTTTGATCTCGCAGACGCCGGAACCACGATTCTTGTTTCCACTCATTACATGGACGAAGCCGAGCGTTGCCATCGTCTGGCGATTCTGGATTCCGGGGTTCTGGTGGCCGATGGCGAGCCGGTGAAAATGGCGGCGGCTTTGGCAGGTCGTACTTTCAAGGTTGAGACATCACAACCACGCAAAGCACAGGCGGCCTTGCTGAAAGAAGCCAGCGTGGTCAGCGTTGCGCAGATCGGCAACGAGCTTCGCGTATTGATCGCGGAAGGCGATTCGCTGCCGGGCCATCTCAACCGGGCTTTGCAGACTGCCGGTCTTGAGGCAAAACTCGAGGCCGCCACGCCGAATCTTGAAGACGTATTCGTGGCTGCAACGCATCGCAGTCACCAGGAGCATGCATGATGAATCTGCGCCGGCTCTGGGCCATCGTGATCAAGGAATTGCGCCAGCTAAAACGTGATCGTGTTACCGCAGCCATGATAGTCGGTATTCCCACGATTCAACTTCTGATGTTCGGTTTTGCGATCAATCTGGATGTGCGCGGCCTGAAGGCGGCGATTGCCGATCAGGCTCATACTTCGGCATCGCGGGCCGTAGTGCAGGACATGCTGGCCACCGGCGTGATCGTGCATAACGAAGCGGCACAGACGCCGGATGAATTGATGCAGGCATTGAAGCGTGGCCGCATCAGCGTCGGAATCGTGATCCCGCCTGATTTTGAAAGACGCTTGGCGGAAAATCGTGAAGCGGTGCAAGTATTGGTGGACGGCAGCGATATCAGCGTGCAAAACGCAGCGCGGCAGTTGGCGCAAATGCCATTGAATGGGCAGAGCAGCTTGCGACCAGCGCAGATAAGTGTAGTGAGTTTTTATAATCCAGAACGCCGCTCCGCGATCAACGTTGTCCCGGGCTTGGTCGGCGTTATTCTGACGATGACGATGATCCTGTTTACCGCGGTTGCCATCGTGCGTGAGCGGGAGCGGGGCAACCTAGAGCTGTTGATAACGACGCCGGTTTCGCGAACCGAATTGATGGTCGGAAAAGTCTTGCCCTATATCGTAATCGGACTCGTGCAGACCACGATTGTTCTGGCGTTGGGGGTGCTGGTCTTCCAGGTGCCAACCCGAGGACATTGGATTGATGTTTACGGCGCAACAATGTTGCTGATCATGGCCAATCTGAGTCTGGGCCTGTTGATTTCGACCCGGGCACAATCGCAATTCCAGGCGATGCAGATGAGTTTCTTTTTGCTGCTGCCGTCCATCCTGCTTTCCGGATTCATGTTCCCGTTCGCCGGCATGCCGAAAGCCGCACAGTGGATTGCGGAAGTTCTGCCACTGACACACTTCATGCGATTGAATCGCGGCATCATGCTGCGTGGCGCCGACTTGATGGATATGTGGCAGGAGGCTGCGATACTGCTGGCATTTACCATCGTGATGATGAGCCTGGCAATTATGCGTTTCAGCAAACGCCTAGACTGATTTTATCGTTTGTCTGCGTACACTTCCGCGCGCAGTTTGGCGATATCCATTTTATCGATTCGGCGATCAATATTTTTCCAGATCGCATGGAATTCGTAGCCGCCTTGTTTCATTTCCCGTCGTGCGTCTTCCTTGCTCCAGCCTTGTACGATCATTCGGTAGCTGGCCATCATCAAGCCCGTGCGATCCGCGCCATGTGCACAATGCACCATCACGGGCTGATTGTCGGGATTGGTGATGATTTTCATCACGGCAACGATGTCCCTGTCGTCGATATTCCAGGTGTGCAACGGATAGCGTTCGAAACGGATACCCGGAGTCGAGCGCAGGGGTTTGTCTTTATCGTGCTTGCGAAGATTCAATACCGTCTTGATGCCGAGCGCCTTCAACGCGTCGCCACTGTTTTCTTCGGGCTGCGCACCGCGGTACAGGGATGCATCAACCCGGTGCAGATTTTCCAGGCCTTTTACTTCAAGCGGGACGGCCCATTCGGCTGGGCGCGTTGCCGTCGCCGCCACTGCAGCTTTGGCTGCCGACGTGTTTGGCGCGATCGAAGTCAGCGCAAGAAGAAGGCTAGCAAATATAATTGTTTTCATTGATGTCGTTTGCAGAGTGGTTACGCGAAAAAGCGGCTTCAAGCCGCTTCGGTTTCGTTGATTACAAGTCGACCGCGCAACGAATTCGTCATCGCATCGGTAATGAAGACATCAACGAATTGACCAATCAAACGAGGATGTCCGACGAAGTTCGTGTAACGCATGTTTTCGGTCCGGCCGGTCAGTTCGCCTTCGTGTTTTTTGCTTTTTCCCTCGACCAGAATGCGTTGCGTGGTACCGATCATTGCATTGGAAATATTACGGGCATTATTGGTGATGGTGTTCTGCAGTTTATTCAGACGCTCATGCTTGACGGCATCGGAAGTATCATCCGGCAAATTCGAAGCCGGTGTGCCGGGACGCTTCGAATAAATAAACGAAAAGCTCTGGTCAAAGCCGATATCGTTGATCAGTTTCATGGTGCCTTCGAAATCCTTGTCGGTTTCGCCAGGGAAGCCGACGATGAAGTCCGATGAAATCGTGATGTCGGGTTTGGCTTCGCGCAACTTGCGGATTTTCGCCTTGTATTCGAGCGCGGTGTGATTGCGTTTCATTGCGGTCAGAATACGGTCCGAGCCCGATTGCACCGGCAGATGTAAGAACGATGCGAGTTCGGGTACGTCGCGATGGGCTTCGATCAACGAGTCGCTGAACTCCATCGGATGCGAGGTGGTGTAGCGGATACGGCCAATGCCTTCGATTTGCGCAATCGCGCGAATCAACAAAGCCAGGTCGGCCTTGTCGTCGGACTCGAACATGCCGCCGCGATACGCATTCACGTTCTGGCCGAGCAGGTTTACTTCGCGCACGCCCTGGGCGGCAAGTTGCGACACTTCCAGCAGGACATCGTCGAACGGACGCGATACTTCTTCGCCGCGGGTATAGGGCACGACGCAGAACGAACAATATTTGCTGCAGCCTTCCATGATCGAAACGAATGCAGTCGGGCCTTCGGCTCGCGGCTCGGGCAGCCGGTCGAACTTTTCGATTTCCGGGAAGGAAATATCAACCTGCGGCATTCCGGTTGAACGCTTGGCATCAATCATTTGCGGCAAACGGTGCAGGGTTTGCGGGCCGAATACGAGGTCGACATAAGGCGCGCGTTTGATGATCGCATCGCCTTCCTGCGAGGCCACGCAGCCGCCAACGCCGATCACGAGGTTCGGCTTGTCTTTCTTGAGTTGTTTCCAGCGGCCCAGTTGGCTGAAGACTTTTTCCTGGGCTTTTTCGCGAATCGAGCAGGTATTGACCAGGATAACGTCGGCCTCGGCCTCGTTATCGGTCAGTTCCAGGCCGTGTTCGGGCCGCGAGTACGTCTGCCATCTTGTCCGAGTCGTACTCGTTCATTTGGCAACCGTGGGTTTTGATGAATAACTTACCAGCAGCGGGAATCCCGGTCATGGCGCTTAATCCGGTCGGGAGGAAAGGGAGCGTATTTTAGCTGCAAACCAGGTCCAAACCATCACAAATCTGCCCTAAACACTTGGAATTTATGAAAAATAGGCAGAAACTCCGCCCTATGCGTACATTCAGTCTCCTTATATTGCTGTTCGGATGGGCTGCTACCGCGGATGCCGGCAATTTGTACCGGTGCGTGGGTGGCGATGGCATATCCAATTACACAAGCAAGAAGATTGCGGGTTCCGTTTGTGTTGTGGTGGCTAAAACATCGCCGCAGCAATACCGCACCAGTCCGCCTGCGCCAGCAGCGACTCCAGTGGCCAGCCAGGGTGTCGCCGATAAGGCAAAGTCGGGAAGCCCCGAAGCTGCCAATGTTGAAGCAAGCATCAATCCAGGCAAGCCCGGACAGGCGACACAGCCAGGGAATGCACCCAAATTCTTGCGGATGGCGCAATCAATCACCTATTCCTATGTCGATGCGAACGGCGTAAAGAATTTCAGCAGCCACCGGCCAAAGGGCGTTGGCAATGTTGTCGCCATCAAAACGGAATATGCGGTCTTTTCGCAGCCGACCTGCTATGCCTGCGGCCTGTCATCGTCCATCAGTTTCGGTTCCTTGCGTTTGAATACAGCCGCCTATGCTGCTGAAATCAAAGCGGCTTCGCGTGCCTATGGCGTAGAAGAGGCCGTGGTGCGTGCCATTATCCACGCGGAGTCGGCCTACCGGCCGCATGTGCAATCGAATAAAGGCGCCCAAGGTTTGATGCAGCTGATTCCGGCAACGGCCAGGCGCTTTGGTGTGAACGATTCTTTTGATCCGGCACAAAACATCAATGGCGGCGTGCAGTATTTGAGCTTTTTATTGCGACGCTATCAACAGGATCTGACGCTGGCAGCCGCCGCATACAATGCAGGTGAAGGTGCGGTTGATCGCTACGGAGGCGTGCCTCCCTATAAAGAGACCCGACTTTATGTCGCGCGAGTAGGGCAGTTGGCCGAGCGCTATCGCAAAGCCTTGTAACGCAGACTCGATAATCCCGCCGTACTTGGCATTTTGAGCAGGTCCCGGGGGTTCACACCGAGCTTTACTGTTTTATCCGTTGTCGCCTGCTTGGGCCATCCGTTACAATACGCTGTCTTGCGGGTCGGGGATTGACCTGCATCTATCTTTCATTTTAGACAGCATCGGAGCGCCTAATGGCCAACGAAGAAGTCAGCAGTTCTCGCCGTAATTTACTTATCGCTACCGGCGTTGTCGGGGCGATGGGTGTCGTCGGGGCCTCTGTTCCTTTCATAAGTTCATTCCAACCAAGTGCAAGGGCTAAAACCGCCGGCGCGCCCGTGGATGTGGATATCAGCAAAATCGATAACGAACCCGGCATGCGCATGATTGTGCAGTGGCGCGGTCAACCGGTCTGGATTTTCAAGCGCAGCAAGGAACAACTTGCCGCCATGGTGACTTTGGATGGTCGTCTGGTCGATCCGAAATCCGACAATGCCGACCAAACCCCGGCGTTTGCCAAGAATGAAGCCCGCACGATTGTCGGCAAGGAAAATATTGCCGTTATCGTCGGTATTTGTACCCACCTCGGCTGTTCTCCATCCTACGTTCCCGAAATGATTCCGCAGGCCTATGACTCCGAGTGGAAAGGCGGTTTCTACTGTCCTTGCCACCAATCGCGCTTTGACCTGGCGGGCCGGGTATTTCAGGGCGTACCGGCTCCTTCGAACCTGAAGGTGCCCCCCTACCATTTTGTTGACGACGCTCATGTTGTGATTGGCGTTCCACCAGAAGGAGCGGCTTAATGAATGTCATCGATAAAGCGGTCGCCGGCGTAACAGGCTGGTTCAATGATCGTACGCCGGGTTTGATCCCCGCTTACAAGAAGCATATGACGGAGTACTACGCTCCGAAAAACTTCAATTTCTTCTATTACTTCGGTTCGCTCGCACTGCTGGTGCTGGTGAATCAAATCGTCACCGGTATTTTCCTGACGATGCACTTCAAGCCATCGGCAGCGGAAGCATTTGCTTCGGTGGAATACATCATGCGTGATGTGCCAGGCGGCTCGACCATCCGTTACATGCATTCGACCGGTGCGTCGCTGTTCTTCATCACCGTCTATTTCCACATGTTCCGTGGCCTGATTTACGGTTCCTACCAAAAACCGCGTGAACTGGTGTGGTTGCTGGGCGTGTTGATCTTCCTGGTGCTGATGGCCGAAGCCTTCATGGGCTATGTGCTGCCTTGGGGCCAAATGAGCTACTGGGGCGCGCAGGTGATCATCAACCTGTTCGGTACCGTGCCGGTCATCGGTCCGGAATTGACCGAATGGATTCGTGGCGACTATCTGGTTTCCGATGCGACCATCAATCGTTTCTTTGCATTGCACGTCATCGCCATGCCGCTGGTAATCCTGCTGCTGGTGGTCTTGCATCTGGGTGCCTTGCATGAAGTCGGTTCGAACAATCCCGAAGGCGTCGATGTCAAAAAACACAAAGACAAGGAAACCGGCAAGTATCTGGATGCGATTCCATTCCATCCCTATTACACCGTGAAGGATCTGTTTGGTGCAGGCTTCTTCCTGACACTTGCTGCTTTCATCGTGTTCTTTGCGCCTACCTTTGGCGGCTTCTTCCTTGAACACGACAACTTCGTGCCGGCCAATCCGCTGGTAACGCCTGCGCATATCGCGCCGGTCTGGTACTTCACGCCTTTCTACGCGATGTTGCGAGCAATTCCGTCGTTCTTCGGAACCCAGATCTGGGGCGTATTGGTAATGGGCGGGGCAACCTTGATCCTGTTCCTGTTGCCGTGGCTTGATCGCAGTCCGGTGAAGTCCATTCGCCATCGCAGTGTCTTCAGCAAAGTCATGATTGCGCTGTTCACGATTTCGTTCATCACCTTGGGCTGGCTGGGTATGCAGTCGGGTAGTCCGGGCCAGAAATTGACGGCGCAAATCCTGACGGCTTTCTATTTCGGCTTCTTTATCTTTATGCCTTGGTGGAGCCGAATCGGCGAGACCAAACCAGTTCCTGACCGGGTGACCATGCATGACTAAGATTCGTTTTTTATTTTTGAGTCTGTTGCTCGCTTCGGGATTCGTTCCCGGGCTCGCGCTGGCTAGTGAAGGCGGCCCGCACATGAAATCCGCGCAAGTGGATTTGGACGACAAGGCGGCCATGCAGCGCGGTGCCTCCCTGTATATGAGCTATTGCTCGGGCTGTCATGCGATCAGCTATCACCGTTATTCGCGTATTGCCGAAGATCTGGATCTGACGACCGAACAAGTCGAGCAAAACCTGATCTACAACGATCAAAAAATCGGCGAAACCATGAATACCGGCATGAATAGCGCCGATGCACTTGCCTGGTTCGGCAAGGCGCCGCCGGATCTGAGTGTCGAAGCACGTGCAAAGAAAGAGGGTGCAGACTGGATTTACAACTATCTGACATCTTTCTATGTTGATGAATCGCGTCCCACGGGTTGGAACAATACTATTTTTCCAGGTGCTTCCATGCCCCATGTATTGTGGGAACTGCAAGGCATGCAACATGCCAAAACCGAACCCAAGCATAAGAATGCCAAGGGCGAGGCCGAGGCCTGTGCAATGGGCGAATACAAAGGCGAATGCATTATCGGCTTTGAATTGGCCGAACAGCCCAAGCCGCGGATGTCGCCGGAAGAGTTCGATCGCGTTGCCAAAGACATCACGGCGTTTCTGGCCTATGTCGGAGAACCCGGTGCTGCCAAGCGCGAGTCGACCGGTGTCTGGGTTGTGTTGTTCCTGGCTTTCTTCACCTTCCTGGCTTATCTGCTGAAAGTGGAATTCTGGCGCGACGTGCACTAATCGTTTCAGCAATATAAAACCAACCGTCGAATTGATATTCGGCGGTTTTTTTGTTTCTGCGCCCAGGGCTGCCAATTTTGCGCCTGCAAACGTTACTTCTTGTGACAAAGACTTGCGAAAGCCTTACTGTTTGGGGCAACGTAAGCATTCGGGTTGTTGGCAGGGGGCCAGCCGCTGTTGCTGATGAGGGAAGCCCATGGTTACCAGTGTTCGTTTACGCAATACCCTAAGCCTGTTTTCAGCTCGTGATTGCGTGGTTTGCCATCGAGTGCGCCTGGTACTGGCGGCCAAGGGTGTCAGTTACGAATTGATTCCGGTCGATCCCGGAAACCCCCCGGAAGATCTCGTTGACTTGAATCCCTACCATTCCGTTCCGACTCTGGTTGAACGCGATCTGGTTTTGTATTCTGCCGGCGTCATCAGCGAATATCTTGATGAACGTTACCCGCATCCACCGCTGATGCCGGTAGATCCACTTTCGCGCGCCCGAATTCGTCTGGCAATGCAACGCGTCGAGCAGGACTGGGTGCCGCAGGTTCAGACAATGCAGTCGGGTACCAAATCGCAGGCAGAGGCGAGTCGCAAGCGCATGAAAGAATTGCTGATGCAATCACTGCCACTGTTCAAGGCTTCGAAGTTCTTTCTGAATCCGGAAATGAGTTTGGCCGACTGCGCCTTGGCACCGATCATCTGGCGACTGCCCAGTCTGGGAGTGGAGCTGAGCAAGGATCTGAAAATTATCGATGATTACGGCATGCGCATATTCCGTAATCCGGGTTTTATGCGTAGTCTTACCCCTGAAGAAAAAGTATTGCGCGAGTTGAATTAGTGTCGGATAAAAATATTCCCCCCGTTATGACATCCAACCGACCGTATCTGTTGCGGGCTCTGTACGAGTGGATAAACGAAAACAGCATGACCGCACATCTACTCGTGGACGCGACCCGCGAAGGAGTTCAGGTGCCGCGGTCGGCGGTGAAAGACGGACGAGTGGTGCTGAATGTGGCTGCGCGCGCCGTAGCACATCTTGATCTGAATAATCGCGAAGTACGATTCATGGCGCGTTTTGGCGGCGTCAGCCAGTCCGTGATTGTGCCGATGGCCGCAGTGCTTGCGATCTATGCACTCGAAACCGGGCAGGGCATGATGTTGCCTGATGACGGCATCATGATGCATGAAGAAAACCCTGACGATATGCCGGACCCGCCCGATAGCAATACCGAAGGCCCGAAAAAGAATGTTTCGCACTTGCGGGTGGTGAAATAGTTTTCAACGGCGAGTATGACGCTACTGGTGGCTAACAACGCTCCCGTCTTCTTTCGGCATCGGCCCTACCAGGCCTACCAATTCGGTACCCAATAAAACAACGTGGCCGGCGTAACGGTCATCCCCGTTGTGCGAGTACTCGAAACGGAATTTTCGCTCCCAGCCAAGCCAGCCATTACTGCCTCTGCGCAGTCGAATCGCAATCATGTGCGCGCTCTGATCGAGCCACTGCACCCCGGCCCGTTGGCAGGCGCGCTGCCCATAAAGCAGTGCAATTTCAGCGGCGGAGCGGCCGGAAGACCAGAAAAGTCCGGCCGGAATGGCCAGAATCATGAGTATCAATATCGTATCCATGCCGCCAGTGTGTGTAAGCTGGGATGAATGGGCAAGGGCTACCCCCTGCCGATTTTGCTCTGGCACAGATAAGATACGGGGCAAGGGTCGAGATTTGGCCCTCAATAATTCGCAGGAGAGCGAGAATGAAGCTGGTTTTTCCCAATGGTGAACATGGACAAGTACTGTTAAATCCCGGTGTGAACCGCATCGGTTCCAGCGCAGAAGCAGCGGTTGTTCTCACAATGCCCGGCATTTTGCCGGAACACTGTGCAATCCATGTCACGCAAAATGGCGCAAATCTGCAGGTGCCATCGGGTGCCGGCCCGGTCGAAGTGAATGGCAAGCTGGTTGCAGACCTGATGGCATTGCGGGCCGGCGACAATTTATTGATCGGAACCGTACAGGCGAAATACCTGATCGTGGAAGTGGCCAAAAGCGCCGCAGTGGCCAGCGGTAATCCGGATGAAGATTCCGGCGCTACCCGTGTCCGCATGGCAGTTCCCAAATATGTACTGCGTGGCGTTTCGGGCGCGGTATTCAGCAAAGTATTCCCGGTCACCGGTCCGGTCGTCATCGGCCGCGCAGCCGAATGCGACATTTCGGTGCCTGCCGATGAAATTTCACGCCGCCATGCCCTGGTCAAACCAACGCCGGATGGGTTGTCGGTGGAAGACCTCGGCTCGTCGAACGGTACCTATATCAACAACAAACGTGTTCAACACGGCTTCCTGAATCCGGGCGACGAATTACGCCTTGATGCCGTGCGTTTCATCCTGGTTGCACCTGGCATGGAAATGAATGCACCGACCGCGCAGATGAAAGCATCGGCACCGGTAAAATCTTCGAGCAATAGTGGCGGCGGCAATCCTTATGCCAAATACATTGCCGGCATGTTGATACTTGCAGCGGTTGCGGTGATTGTACTTTTGGTTATCAAGAAATAAGTTTCGATATTGTTCTGCAACAAAAAGCCCGCGATAAAACGCGGGCTTTTTGTTGGGGTTGGGTCAAGGCTTATATAAGGAAAGTCGCAATCGGTGAAGAGCGTCGGGCCGGGGCCCGACCTACGGATACGTGCCCAACTTCATCGAAAAATCGATGGCATGCACGTGCTTGGTCAACGCGCCGATTGAAACATAATCCACTCCGGTGTCGGCAATTTCAGCGAGCCTTTCAAAAGTGACCGAGCCTGATACTTCGAGAGGCACTTTGCCGGCGGCAATCTCGACGGCCGCACGCATGTCTTCCAGCGAGAAATCGTCGATCAAAATCCGTGTGCAACCGGTATTAAGCGCCTCGTGCAATTGCGTCAGCGATTCCACTTCGATGATCAAAGGCAGATTCGGAAACTGTGCCTTCGCATGCGCAGCTGCAGCCGTCAGCGAACCGGCTGCATGAATATGATTTTCTTTCAGCATGACGGTGTCGAACAAACCCATTCGGTGATTCACACCGCCGCCCACACGCACCGCATATTTCTGCGCCTGGCGCAGACCGGGAATTGTCTTGCGCGTATCCAGCACGCGGGTGCGCGTTCCCTGCAAGGCATTGGCATAGCTCGCTGTAACCGTTGCGGTGCCGGACAAGGTTTGCAGGAAATTCAATGCAGAACGCTCCGCCGATACCATCGCACGCGAGCTGCCTTCAAAAGTGCAGATGACTTTTATCGGTTCAATGGTGTCACCTTCATTCACATGCCAATGAATTTTCACATTTGGATCGAGCGCTTTCAGGCAGGCATCAAACCAGGGGCGGCCGGCGACAACGCATTTTTCCTTGCAGAGAACATAACCCTCGGAAATATAGTCGGGTAGCAGTGCCGCCGTGACATCGCCCCCAGCGATATCTTCGGCAATGGCGGTACGAATATTTTCATCGATGATATTTTGATCGGGATGCGTGAAATTCATCAAAGCCTCATCGCGGAAAATCGGCAATTTGCGAGGTGGCTATGCCCTCGTCTTCGAGCAGTACCGGGATGTCGTCTTCGATCCGGTAAATCATTTTGTGGTCGCGGGTAATCAACGCCTGTTTTAATAATAGTGTTTGCGCAGTTTCATCGTTTTTGCGCACAGCGCCGCTGCCAATTGCCGTGTTCAGGGCATTCAATTCGGCGCTATTGACCATCGCCAATGGCTGTTTGCTGATGGGGCAGCATAAAATATCCAGTAATTTTCGATCCATGGGGTGGTGCTCCTTTCCTCAGATGCGAATAGAATAGCCTTTTGGGGAAAGCAGACGCCATGAGTCCAGCAAATTCACCTGTAGTCGGCGTCGTGATGGGGTCCCGAAATGACTGGGATACCATGCAGCATGCGACCCAGCGTCTGGAGCAAATGGGCGTGGCTTATGAGGTGCAGGTTGTTTCTGCGCACCGAACGCCGGACTTGCTGGTCAGCTATGCAAAATCGGCCGCCGGTCGCGGACTGAAAGTGATTATTGCCGGCGCCGGCGGTGCCGCACATTTGCCGGGTATGCTGGCCTCCATGACCGAACTGCCTATATTGGGCGTTCCGGTGCAGAGTAAATCCCTGAATGGTCTCGATTCCCTGTTGTCGATTGTTCAAATGCCGGCCGGCGTGCCGGTGGCGACATTCGCGATCGGCGCCGCCGGTGCCGCCAATGCCGGATTATTTGCCGCGGCGATTGTCGCGCTGGAGAATCCTGCCGTGCGCGACAGCTTGAACGCATTCCGTGCCAAACAAACCCAGGATGTGCTGGATCACGCCGATCCACGACTGCCATGACAAAGATCGTTGGTATTCTCGGTGGCGGGCAATTGGCTCGCATGTTGGCACTTTCAGGTGCTCCACTCGGATTGCGCTTCCTCGTACTGGATAACACCTCGGATGCCTGCGCAGGACAATTCGTGCCTATGGTCGTCGGCGATTACCGCGATGAAAATGCCTTGGCCGAATTCGCGTCGAAAGTGGATGTCGCCACATTCGATTTTGAGAACGTTCCATCCGAAAGCGCGCAATGGTTGGCCGAACGAATTCCCGTTTTCCCAAGTCCCCGTGCATTGGCGATTGCGCAGGATCGTCTGGCCGAGAAAAATCTCTTCCGCGAGTTGGGAATTTCAGTGGCACCGTTTGCCGATATTGCTTCGCTGGAGGGTTTGCAAAAAGCGATCGGGCAAATCGGAATGCCCTGCATTTTGAAAACCCGTCGTCTGGGTTATGACGGCAAAGGCCAGTTCCGCATCAAGACCATCGATGACATTCAATCTGCCTGGGATGCACTCGGTGCGCAGGCTGAAAAAGTCGGCTTGATCCTGGAAGGCTTCGTAGCGTTTCAACGTGAAATTTCGGTGGTTGCCGTGCGTGGCCGCGATGGAGAATTCCGTGCCTGGCCGCTGACGGAAAACTGGCACGAGAATGGCGTGCTGTCTGCAAGCCTTGCTCCCGCTACCGATTGCGAAAGCTTACGAGGCCATGCTTTGGCTTATGCCAAGCGTGTTGCCGAGTCGCTCGAATATGTCGGCGTGTTCGCACTCGAATTATTTCTGAAAGACGGCGAATTGTTTGCCAATGAAATGGCGCCCCGCGTTCATAACTCCGGG
>Ga0208628_1000824_pt1 | contig 12927 bp, 15 predicted proteins | sample LakWasMet16_LOW5_2_FD_183864 | JGI IMG/M metagenome (GOLD analysis project Ga0208628, IMG submission 183864) | Freshwater sediment methanotrophic microbial communities from Lake Washington under simulated oxygen tension - Sediment Metagenome... | ecosystem: Environmental > Aquatic > Freshwater >... | reverse complement strand
GCTTAGTTCGGCAGACACGTACCTGTGTGTAAACTAAATAGAGCGCACTGAAACATAACAGCACCTTTGCCTAATGCGGGCGGTAGTATAAGCATTTGCAAAAGCAGTCCCTTCGGGCAAGACAATATTTTGCTTTGCAAATGTCCATGAACATAGTATCTTTGTTAAAAGCATTTCGGTAGAAAACGGTTTCAAAAACCGCACTAGGCAAAGCTCCAAAACGTTAGCGGTAATAGGGCCGGACATTCACGTAGACAAAAAACATACATGGACAAAATTATTTCGGACAGAGACTTTTTCAAAATTGACGAAACAGACTATTTCATTTTGGGCGGCTGTTGGGAAAGCTTGTTTCTCATCGACAAGAAAAATAACAATGAAATTCATTTAGGCGACTTGGACGGTGTTGTTGACATTGGAGTCATAAGCAAGGACAATAGTTGGGCTATTACTGGACGCGAAGTCATTTTTTTATGGCTAAATGGACAAGTAATTACAATTGACAAGAAAGAACTCGCATGTGTTGAAGGCATTAAACTAATTGGCGACAATCTCGTTGAACTAAATATTGACATTCTAAATTTAAATAGCAATAAATCTAAGTGGATTTTAAATACTGTGACACAAGAATTAATAAAAATAAAATAGGTGGACACCGAAAACGAAACGTACTATTCTGTGTGTGCCCTACTTCCGCTAACAGCACCTAAATTCAATTTGGGCATTCGGCTTCGGCATTTGCAAACAAAGTCCCTTCGGGAAAGACAGTTATTTGTGCTTTGCAAATGTCCAATAAACATTTAGCTTTGTCAGTAATATTTCGGTAGAAATAGTTTCAAAACCCAAACTGAAATTTAGCTCCAAAACGTTAGCAGTAAGCGGCTGAAGAGAACCGCGAAACTAAACACTTCGACATCGTTCTTTAACTTTTGACAATGTTATATTCATTTTTGTGCTGACAATTACACAAACAAAATCTTTTGCAACGTGTTGACCTCACTAAACTAGGTTGACCAAAACGCAGAACTCACAAAACGCATTGACATAACCTCAGAAAAAATTTCCGTTACCAATAACATTTACGTTCTATATTATTATTGACATGAAAACAAAATTAAATAACACTATTCTAAAAGCGACACTTATAATTTTATTTGTTTCGTCAATTAACTCATGTAAAAAACACACTTGTGAATGTGTATCCATGCAACAAACTTACAATCCTGGAACTGGACCTACTACAAAGACAATGCAATTTAAAGGACGGAAGAGCAAAGCAAAAACCCAATGTGAAAGTCTTTCCAGTTCAGCAGACATTTATGGTAACGAGACAAAATGTACTTTCAAATAAAATTCATCGGTGGACGCGTAAACTAACTGCAACTAAATAAGCCGCCAACTGCTAACACACGGTTTATTCTATTTGGGCATTCGGCTTCGGCATTTGCAAAAGCAGTCGCTCCCGCGAAAGACATTTATTTTTGCTTTGCAAATGTCCATTAAATATTTAGCTTTGTTAGTAATATTTCGGTAGAAACGGTTTCAAATCCCCAAACAGAAATAAACCGCGAAAACGTTAGCGGTAAGCTTTGACCACACCAATCGTAAGACATATAACAAACCAATATGAAGAATAATAAAGAGGAAGACAACGCAGACAAATACTTACATATCTTTTTCATAATTGCTGCCGTGCTTGTAGGTATTTCAATTGCATTTCCATTCATCGTAAACCATTTTTTTTCTGATTGGGCTAAAAGTGGAACATTTGGCGACACTTTCGGGGCTTTAAATGCACTTTTTTCAGGACTTGCATTTTCAGGCGTAATTGTGACAATATTAATCCAAAAGAGCGAATTGAAATTGCAACGAACTGAAATGCAAGAAACACGAAAAGAATTTTTGATTAACAGAACTACTAATTTAGTTTATAATCAACTTGACCGTTTTGAGAAATGCTTGAGTGAATTGACAATCACTCATAATGGAAAAACCTATAAAGGAAATGATGCTATTTCATTCCTAGACGATAATAAAGAAACGGTATATAAACCACTTGATAAGTCTGACGAAGATCATAAGGCAGAGATGAAAGCTGCTATCATAAAACTTCTACAACTTTACACCCCTAATAAATCAGAAATTGAAAAATTTGCCCATAACGCTTACAATTCTGTTGAAGTTTTGATGCGGCTTATTTATAAAACTGACCTCGAAGTTGACGAACTAAACGATATAAAAAATCTGTTCTTCGTTAATGTAGGTTTTGTAAGTATGGGTGTAATAGAGCGAATTTCTGATGTTGGCGGGAAAGAACTAAAGTATCTAGCCGTGGAAGACTATGATGGTAATGGCATTGATGTAGGTAATATGACTAGAACGAATATCTTTCTGAAGCCAATCAAAAAGTTTTATCACCAACGTTTGACAAAAGAGAACTTTGAAACACTAAAGGCTGAATGGGTAGAAAGTCAGCGTGGACTTGCTTAAAACAAAAACACCCAGACAGTAATTCCTTTGTATTAAATAAAAGCCAACCGCTAACAGTACCTAAAAAAAATGCTAGCATTAGTATAAGTTTTTTGCCTACAAGTTGTCGCTTCGCGAAAGTTTGTTATTTTTATGTAGGCAAAAAAGAGTACAGCATTTCGGCAACTAATAAACTTTTGTGGTGGCAGAAAACATTGTGTTTCAAAACCGCACTTCTTTTAGCTCCAAAACGTTACCAGTAATGCACCCAGAAATCTCCGTGGAAAATTATTTGGTTGACAAGAATGCTTTTTTCAGAACAATTTAGGACACAGAACAGGGTTTCATAGAAACAGTTTAGGGAAATAGCAACGGTTTTTAGTTTTTTATTTTCCTCCCCTTTTTGCGAGTTTGAAAAACCCGTTTTGGCTATCCCTAATTTAGCACATTTGTTTTTGCGATAACTCGGCAAAAACCAAATAAGCTAAATTCCTGCCCAAAACAAATAGGTGCGCTTTCAGCGCCACTTTGCGCATCTCGCGTCCGCTCGGTCAAAAGCGCTTTGCCACAGGCGTATGGCAATTTTATTAGAATTATAGTTCAACTATCACTTTTTTTTCATTAATTTATATTGCATAAAAGTAATTGATAAATAATGAAAAAGATATTCGTTTTACTTACACTTATATTTAGTATAGCGGCTTGTAACCAATCAACAGATAATACGGAAGAAGTATTAAAAAATCGTATTGATAGTTTGGAAGTAAAGATCTCCGAAACTTACAAACCTGGCTTTGGGGAATTTATGAGTAGCATACAAATTCATCATAATAAACTTTATTTTGCAGGTGAAAATAAAAATTGGGAATTAGCTAATTTTGAAGTGCAAGAGATTATGGAATCTTTAGAAGACATTTCTAAATATTGTAACGACAGAGAAGAATCAAAATCTATTCAAATGATACAACCTGCAATAGACGATATAAAAAATGCTATTTCTCAAAAAAATAATCAATTATTTACAAGCAGTTATATTGTATTAACAAACACCTGTAATAATTGTCATTACGCAACAAATCACGCTTTTAACGTTGTTAAAATCCCCGACTTACCTCCATTCAGCAATCAAAGCTTTATCCCAACAAAATGAGTCTATTTAAAAAAATAATACAAACTGATAATTCAAAAACAACAATATTGATTCGCTTAATGGTAGGCGCTGTTTTTCTTTCGGAAGGAATACAAAAATTTTTATTCGTGGATAAATTAGGTGCAGGGCGTTTTACAAAAATAGGATTACCAAACCCCGACTTTTTTGGATCCTTTGTTGGAAGCTTTGAAATTGTTTGTGGAACATTTATACTATTAGGGTTAGTAACGCGTTTTTCAGCTATTCCAACAACTATAATAATGATTGTAGCGATTATTGTCACTAAAGCAGATGTATTAACGAATGATGGTTTTTGGGAAATGCTGCATGGCAGCAGAACAGATTGGGCAATGTTACTAGGAAGTATTTATTTAATAATTAAGGGTGGCGGTAATTGGTCGTTTGATAAAAAAATATATAAAGTGTAAATGAATTATTTTTATTTGAAGTTTTCCGAGTACGATATTAGTATTTTACGTTTTATTCATCACAATCGAATAGTTCAATTAGATAGTTTTTTGTATTACACTTCATTTGCAACTACTTTTGTAAGTGTAATATTACTATTAATTATACTTTTTCAGTCCATTAATAAAAAATCATCTACACTCAGGCTTAAATTCTTTAAGTTTTTAACTGTATTAATAGTTTCTGGTATTGTTAGCCTAATTTTAAAGTATTCATTAATGAGAGAAAGACCATTTGCTAGTTATTCGGACATTGAAAAACTATCAGAAGCAGGTAATTCATCATTTCCTTCGGGGCATACAATTGAAGCGTTTGCCGTTGCATTTACAATTTCAATTCTATTTCCACATTTAAAATACATCCTTCCTGTTTTTTCGTGGGCGTTATTAATCGCATATTCAAGAATGGCGTTAGGTGTCCATTATCCTTTTGATGTTTTGGCGGGAATTATTACAGGATTGTGCGTATGTTATATTACTTTAAAATTATTTAGTTCACAATTATGGCAGAAAAAGACGAACTAAAAGAAGTTGCTAAGTTATTTTCTAAACTTGGGGTAATTGCCTTTGGTGGCCCTGCTGCTCATATTGCTATGATGCAAAACGAAGTCGTTAACAAACGCAAGTGGATGAGCGAACAACATTTTTTAGATTTAATTGGAGCAACAAATTTAATTCCGGGTCCAAATAGTACCGAAATGGCAATTCATATAGGTCGCGAAAGAGCCGGTATAAAAGGATTAATCGTTGCAGGCATATGTTTCATTTTTCCTGCCGTTATTATCACAGGTATTTTTGCATGGCTATATAAACAGTATGGGCAACTACCACAAGTACAGCCGTTCATTTATGGCATTAAACCTGCCATTATAGCCATTATTATTGCGGCAGTTTACCCACTTGCAAAAAAAGCATTAAAAACAATTGAGTTGTGGTTTTTAGGGATAGCATCTTTAGTTTTAAGTTTAATAGGTTATAATGAAATTATAATCATGTTTGGTGCAGGATTTATAGCTTTATTACTTACTTATATTCGCAGTAACAAATCAAATACAACTGTAAAAAGTGTGATGCCATTTGCTTTTTTACAAATCACTAAACCAATACTGATTTCTGTAACTAACGCAAATCTATTTTTAATCTTTTTAAAAATTGGAGCTATACTTTATGGTAGTGGATATGTTTTATTCGCTTTTTTAGATAGTGAATTAGTAACCACAGGTATTTTATCTAGGCAACAGTTAATTGATGCTATTGCCGTTGGGCAGTTTACCCCTGGCCCAGTTTTTTCTTCTGTAACATTTATTGGTTATCAGATTAATGGATTAGGCGGTGCTGTAGTTTCAACTATTGGTATATTTCTACCTTCTTTTATTTTTGTTGCACTTCTTAATCCGCTCGTTAAAAAAATGAGGGATTCAATATTATTTTCTTCTTTTTTAGATGCAGTAAATGTTGCTTCGGTAGCAATTATTATGGCCGTATGCTATCAAATGGGTAATGATAGCATAACGGATTGGAAAACAATATTGATTGCTTCTACAAGCTTTATTGTTGTGTTTGTATTTAAAAAGATTAATAGTGCATTAATTGTATTAGGAGGTTCTTTCGTAGGTTACTTATTAGCATTAGTGTAAATTAGTGCAATTTTAGTATTAAGTTATAACTATCAACGTGATTTCACTTTTCAAGTTTTTCAAAAAATATAACTCTCTTTCAAAAGAAGCGGAAAAAGCTATATACAGGTTAGAATTATAATTTTCCCAGCACATTAAACTAGTTTTGACGACTAAATTATAAATATTATATTCACCGAACATAATGAAGCGTTTAGTTTTTACAAAATATTCATCTGCCGTTACTCCACCTTGATTTAAGGAGTTAACCCTATTTTTTCCTATCAAACATACTACGAAATTTATTTTCGCAGTCATCTAATTATTTAATAAAAACATCATGAAATACTATTTGAATTTATTTGACCTTAAACAAAAAGTTGATTATAAAAATGAAATTTTATCAGGATTAACCGTTGCATTAGCATTAGTACCCGAAGCTATTGCCTTTGCTTTAATAGCAGGGCTATCTCCATTAACTGGTTTATATGCTGCCTTTTCAATTGGATTAATCACTTCTATATTTGGAGGACGACCAGGGATGATTTCGGGAGCAACTGGTGCAGTGGCTGTTGTTATCGTTACATTAGCAAAATCGCATGGTGTTGAATATATTTTTGCAACTGTTATTTTAGCAGGTGTTATACAAATGCTTGCAGGTTTTTTTAAACTTGGGAAATTTATTCGCCTTGTTCCGCATCCAGTAATGTTTGGTTTTGTGAATGGTTTAGCTATTGTGATTTTTATGTCGCAATTAGATCAATTTAAAATGCCCGATGCAACTGGTGTTTTAAGCTGGATGACAGGCAACACCTTGTTGCTTATGCTTGGTTTAGTTGCTTTAACGATGTTTATTATTTGGGGTTTACCAAAATTAACTAAAGTAATTCCATCTTCATTAACTGCCATTATTGTTGTATCGGCTATAGTAATTGGATTTAATATTGATACTAAAACAGTTGGTGATATTGCTTCTGTTAAAGGTGGTTTTCCTCCTTTTCATATTCCTAATTTACCTTTTGATTTAGAAACTTTAAAAATCATTTTTCCTTATGCTTTAATAGTTGCAGGAGTGGGCTTAATTGAAAGTTTATTAACGCTTAATTTAATAGATGAAATAACAGAAACACGAGGCAGAGGAAATAAAGAAGCTGTTGCACAAGGCGCTGCGAATATTGTTACAGGATTGTTTTCGGGAATGGGTGGTTGCGCTATGATTGGACAAAGTTTAATTAATATCTCATCGGGTGCAAGAGCTCGTTTATCGGGGATTGTTGCATCGGTAATGCTTTTAGTATTTATTATGTTTGGTGCGAGTATTATTGAGCGATTACCAATGGCTGCTTTAACTGGGGTAATGATTATGGTATCAATCGGCACGTTTGAATGGTCAAGTTTAAACACCTTTAATAAAATGCCTAATTCAGATATTTTAGTAATGGTATTAGTTACTTTAGTAACTGTGTTTTTACACAACTTAGCTTTAGCTGTTTTAATAGGCGTAATTATATCTGCTTTAGTATTTGCATGGGAAAATGCAAAGCGTATTAGAGCAAGAAAATTTGTAGATGAAAAAGGCATTAAGCATTATGAAATATTTGGACCATTATTTTTTGGTTCTATTTCTGCATTTAATGAAAAATTTGATGTATTAAATGACCCCACAGAAGTTATTATCGATTTTGCTGATAGTAAAGTAGTGGATATGTCGGGCATAGAAGCTTTAAATAAATTAACAGAACGCTATTTAAAAGTTGGTAAGACATTACATTTAAAACATTTAAGTGCTGATTGCAGAACACTTTTGAAAAATGCAGATAAAATTATTGATGTTAATATTTTAGAAGACCCAAGTTATAAAGTCGTTATTGACGGAGAATAGTTGTTTTATTTATCTTTAGATTTTATGTTAGAGTTTTTCGCCATCATTATTACAATATCTGCTGTTTTTGGTTACATCAATCATAAATGGTTAAAACTACCTACCACAATTGGCGTAATGCTAATAAGTGTTGTATTGGGTATTGCTTTAAAAATTATTGAAACCATCAATCCTACTTATATTTCTCCATTAAGAGATTTTTTAACTGGTTTTGATTTTAGTGCATTTGTACTTGATTTTATTTTGTGTTTTTTATTATTTGCAGGAGCATTACATGTAAAAATAGGACAATTAAAAGGTGCAAAAGCAACTGTGTTTTCTTATGCAACTTTAGGTGTTTTAATATCTACTTTATTAATTGGGTTGGTAACTTATGTAGTTATTGGTTGGTTTGGTATTAATCTTGATTTGATTTCATGTTTTCTATTTGGTGCTTTAATCTCACCTACCGACCCTATTGCTGTTATTGGCATTCTATCTAAATACAAAATTCCTCAAAAATTAAAAACTGAAATTATAGGAGAATCTTTATTTAATGATGGTGTTGGGGTAGTAATATTTGCTGTTATTTATTCAATTATCTTGGGAGGTAAAGAAGCATTTACCTTTGGAAATATATTTGAAATTTTTGCAGTAGAAGTAATTGGTGGCGTTGGTATTGGTTTATTAATTGGTTATCTCGGTTATTTTTTAATGAAATCAATAGATCATTATCAAACCGAAATTTTAATTACGCTAGCTGTTGTTACTGGTGGCTATACAATAGCATCACATTTTCATGCATCGGGACCTTTGGCAATGGTTGTAGCTGGTTTAATTATTGGAAATAAAGGAAAAGAATTTGCGATGTCGGACACAACAGCGGAATATGTAGATAAATTTTGGGAGTTAATTGATGAAATTTGTAATACTATTTTGTTTGTATTAATGGGATTAGAAATATTTTTAGTGTCTTATGACACAAACTATATTTTAATAGGCACTATACTCATTATTGTTGCGTTAGTTGGCAGATATATTTCATTGTTGCCTGCATTCTTTTTATTTAATAGAAACGAAACAAGAAAGAGCTTGAATTTAGCGGTACTTACTTGGGGAGGATTAAGAGGTGGGATATCAATTGCTTTAGCATTATCGCTAACCAATAAAATTGAAGGTAGTAGTTTGTTTATTGTTAGTACTTACTGTATTGTACTATTTTCGATTTTGGTTCAAGGATTGAGTATTAAAAAATTACTATCTAGATATTGAAATAAAAAGGGAGAAACAAATTGGTTCTCCCTCTCTTAATTTAACTATGCGCAAGCTTCAGCACATTTTTTACAAGCTTCGGCGCATTCCTTGCAACTTTCATGGTGTGCAGCATGTTTAGCACATTCTTCTGAACATGCTTTACAAACTTTAGCGCATAATGCACATAATTCTTTTGAAAACTGAGAACCTCTGGCTACAATTCTTGCGCATAAAGCACAAATATCTGCACAATCTCGGCATAATGCCGCACATTCCTTGCGACCATCATTAATACAACTTGTTAAACATGTTTCACAAGTTACAACGCACGCTAAACAAGCGTCAATACATTTTTGGTTTTTCATATCTTTTAGATTTAGTCAGTTAATATATTTTTACATAACAAAGTTGTGGCTATTATCGCTAGAATGTATTACACAGTTTTGTCTACGTTTTGTAAGATTCACACTTTTCAAATTTATTATTAACAAAATTTTTGGTTATTTTGCCGTTCCCCATGAGGTCGGGCTATTCGCTTTTATCTTTTTATTCTTCCACACATTCCTTTCAATAAAAAGGATAACCGCTTCTATCCCTAACGGATAAAACTTTACCACTTATTCTCAAAATCAAGCCACTTACAAAGTGGCTTTTTTGTTTTAACAAAACTTTAGAAAAGCGATGTACTGTTTGGCATAATCCTTCGTTATAACCCAACAATAAACAAAAATAATATGCCACCTAAAATATGATAATCATCCGAACTCTTTCTCTTCCTTGCTCGTTTTCTTAAAGTAAAGCAGAACATCGAAATAATAATTAAACAATTTAATACTTAATAAAATGTCAAACTATTTCGAAACAGGACACGCTAAAAATGTAGCAAACCTGTTAAAATTAAACCAACTGATTGCCACTTTTGGTACAACTTATAACCCAAGTAATAACGCAATCAAAACAACAGGCTTAGCAACTCTATACACAAATGCAAATGCTAAGCTAACCGCAGTAAACAGTTCTTTCACATCTTGGAAAAATGCAACCAACTCAAGAGAATTAGCTTTTGATCCTTTGGCTAAATTATCAACTCAAATCCTAGGTGCTTTGCAAAGTTTAGGTTTACCACAACAAACTATTGATGACTTTGAATCGCAAGTAAAGAAGTTCCGTAGTTCAGGTTCTAAATTAACTAAAGCAGATTCAGGAATCGTTGAAACTACACCCGAAGCAAAATTGCCAACAGACCCAGTTGAAACAATCGAAACAAAAACAATATCAACATCACAACAAAGTTTCGATAACAAGTTACAACACTTAGAAAAAATGATAATGATATTGCAAAGCGTTCCTTCTTATAATCCAAACGAAGTACCTTACAAAGTAGCCTCATTACAAACGCAGTTAACAAACTTAATCGCTTTAAATAATGCAGCTAATACAAGTTACGCAAACGTAAAAGCCGCTCGTATAGATAGAAATACCTTCTTCTATGCAAAAACAACAGGGCTTTTGGATATAGTAAAAAATGCTAAAGCATATATCAAAAGTGTTTACGGTGCATCAAGTCCTCAATACAGAGCCGCAAACGACATTAAGTTTGTTAGAGTAATTTCCAAGTAATCTTTTAATCCTTCCTTTAAAAACCCAACCTAACAAGTTGGGTTTTTTATTGCCAAATATTTTGACCTGAAAATTGTTTACACAGTTGTGTGGACATTTCCTTTAGTTCAAACAACTTTTTGTTTTTACCGACCAGTATTTTGTTAAACTCGTTCACTTTTGTTAAAACCTTTAACAATGCGGAATTTCTGTCAGACTGTAAAAGCTTTTCTTGCTACTGCAAACTGTTTTCTCGCAACAACAAATCGTTTTCTCGTAGCTGCAAATGCTTTTCTTGCTACTGTGAAAGATTTTCTTGTCGCTGCAAACTGTTTTCTTGCTGTCGATTTTTCAATAATTCAACATTTCTACAATTTACTTCAACCTGTTATGAATTTATGTCAGACTGTGAAAGGTTTTCTTGCTACTACAAATCGTTTTCTCGCTACTGTGAAAAGTTTTCTTGTAACTGCAAATCCTTTTCTTGTCGCTGTGACAAATTCAGACCACTAAGCCGCCACAATTTTATGACCTGTGTGCATAGACCTAAGTGTTTAGACCTGTGTGTAATCTCCCCTACATTTTGCAAGCACATTTGGTCGCTTCTTTTTAAAGGAAGTAATTTATTTCTTGCGCCAAATAAGCTTGCAAAATGGCTCACGCTCCTCACAAAACGTAATTAGAACTGGCGGTTTTCCAAACCGCTTTCCCTATCCCGCAATAAAAAACTAAAAACTGTGTTCCAAAAAAAGCATTCGGCAACCAACTAACCGCATAGACACGTTACTGCTTAGTTCGGCGGACACGTACCTGTGTGTAAACTGTGTAGGGTGCACTTCTGGTAACACACGCTTTATTCAATTTGGGCGGAAGTATAAGGCATTTGCAAACAAGGTCGCTTCGCGAAAGACAGTTATTTATGCTTTGCAAATGGCTAAAAAACATTTAGCTTTGTTAATAGCATTTCGGTAGACAGTGTTTCAAATCCCAAACTGAAATAAAGCGCGAAAACGTTAGGTGCAAGCTATATAGAAATGAAAACAATACTTTTAATCATAATCATAATATCTTCTTCTTGTTCATTTGGACAAAGTAAGACTTGTGCTAAATTTATAAAGGGGTTGGACAAGGAACATAAAGCATTGTTGGACACAATGAGTGTATACAAATACGTGGACAGCGACTGTATTGGTTTTTCAGGATGTATACAGACAGATCTATATAAATTATTTCTTAAAATGCAGGAGAAATTCAAAACTGAGGAATTAGTTTATTTAACAGACCACAAAAGTACAACTGTTAGAGTATATGCGTTTTGGGCTTTATGTAAAAAGAAATATCCTGATTTTCAAACAATATTAAATAAACACATAAAAGATAAAACAATGTTTCTCGAAAATGACACTGACACAGGGTTATGGTTAAAAGTAAATGAATTTTACCTTTCTCTTGTAGACCCAAAAGCAACTGTTTACGACGACTGTATTAAACTTACTGATGCTGAATGTGAAACATATAAAAGCAAATTGAAATAGCCAGCACCTAACACGCCCTACTTCGTAGTTCAAACAAAAAGCATCCGCTAATTAGTCAATGCTTTTTTAAGATTATTAGTTAAATAACATTTCCCTTCCGCTACTTCAGCAAGTTTGCAAATGGCTATATAAAGCTTTAGCTTTGTTTGTCATATGTCGCCAAGCTTTCTGGAGCCTGATATATAACCCAACCTAAAAATTAGTGGCAAACTGTCCGTATTTAGGCTCAATTAAACAAACATTAAAATGGTAACAATCGATAATTATTTAGACAGTCATTACATTCACCGAAGTAATTGGTTAAGAGCTGCTGTTTTGGGAGCAAATGATGGAATCATATCTGTTTCAAGTCTTGCTATAGGAGTTGCAGCGGCAAGTTCAACAAGAGAACCTATTGTTTTAGCAACCGTAGCTGGATTAGTAGCTGGTGCTTTATCTATGGCTGCTGGCGAATATGTTTCTGTTAGTTCTCAAACCGACACAGAAAAAGCTGACATTGAAAGAGAAATACAAGAGCTTAGAGATATGCCAGAAGAAGAGCTGAATATATTAGCCCAAATTTATGAGAAGAGAGGTTTGAAAAAAGAAACTGCCATGCAAGTAGCCATTGAATTGACCGAGAAAGACGCATTAGCCGCTCACATTAGAGATGAACTTGGTATAAATGAGATAAGTCAAGCTAACCCAATACAAGCTGCTTTAGCTTCAGGAACTGCATTTACTGTGGGGGGCTTATTACCTTTAATGGCAATACTATTTGCTCCAGTAAAAGGAATGGAATATTGGTTGTATGGTTTTACAACTATTTTTTTAATTATTCTGGGAACCATCGCTGCAAAAACGGGTGGTTCAAGTATCCAAAAAGCTATTGTACGTATTACTATTTGGGGTACACTTGCCATGGGTTTATCTGCATTTGTAGGTTACTTATTTGGAGTGAGAGTATAATTTTAACATGGTGTATTAAACCAAAAAT
>Ga0208628_1000822_pt1 | contig 12930 bp, 9 predicted proteins | sample LakWasMet16_LOW5_2_FD_183864 | JGI IMG/M metagenome (GOLD analysis project Ga0208628, IMG submission 183864) | Freshwater sediment methanotrophic microbial communities from Lake Washington under simulated oxygen tension - Sediment Metagenome... | ecosystem: Environmental > Aquatic > Freshwater >... | reverse complement strand
CAGAAGCTGCGCTGGATCTTGCACGGGCGCTACAACTTCAAGGGTGTTCCGGCCCCCATGCTCGTGCATGAAGTCGGCAACGCCGAATTCTCGCCCTTGCGCGCCCCACCATCGACACAGAAGGCCTGGAAGGAAGTACCCCTCTGGCGGCGCCCACCCGTGCTGGCCCTTGAGGCTTTATTGACCACCGGCCTTATCGGCGGATTTATCTGGAGTACTTTCCAGAGCACGCCCGCCATCGCCTTCTATGAACGCGACTGGGTCGTCATGGGCGATGTGCAAAACCTCAGCCGCGAAAAACTTTTCAATGATTCGCTTAATACCGCCATGCGGGTTGGGCTGGAACAATCGGCATACGTCAATGTGATTTCCGATGCACAGGAAGAGGAAGCATTGAAACGCATGCAACGCGAAGGCAAGGGCATCGACAGGCAAACCGGCGCAGAACTGGCTTTGCGTGAAGGCGCCAAGGCGCTGGTATTGCCGACACTGACCGAAGTCGGCGGCCATTTGCGAATCACCGCCGAAGTCATAGACCCCAACACCGGCGTCACCGTCTATACCGAATCGGCCGACGCCAAAAATGCCGATGCGGTCTTGCCCGCGATCGATAGCGTCCTTGAAAAACTGCGTACCCGGCTTGGTGAACCTATCAGTCTGGTGGATGAAAAAAGCAAACCACTGGAGCAGGTGACTACTCCGAGTATTGAAGCATTGCGCGCCTACACGATGGGTCAGGAAGCCAAAAAGAACCGTCGCTTCATCGAAGCACGCAACTTGAACATGACGGCCTTGAAACTCGATCCCGATTTTGCACTTGCCTATGTCGCCGTCGGCACGCTGGACTATATTGAAAACGACTACAAAAATGCAGACAGGAACTGGAAAATCGCGGAAAGCAAACGTGACAGGTTAACGTTGAGGGAAGCCATGTGGCTGGATGTCACCAGCAATGTATTCTCGCCACCCGGCATTATGTTGCCGAAATGGAAGGCCTTGGCGGCCATGTATCCCGATGAATACCTGGCTTATTACAATTTTGCCTTTTTCTCCTATCTGGACAATCTCGAGTACCAGAAGGGACTGGATTTCCTCAAGCCCGCTTACACGGCGCGAAACCCGAAAGAGGCCGGCGCTTATTATCTGAAAGGCCTGCTGTCACTTGCGTTAAACGACGCAAACGGCGCCAAGGCCGCTTTCGAAAAATACCGGACACTTGACCCCACTGGCTATAACGCCGATCACGCCGCCGTGTATGCCGTGCAGCGTGATTACGCAGCAGCACTGAAATTGCTCGGCGAACAGGATTCAAGCGGAACCAAGGCTCCGACCTTGTTTCAGGAAGAGGCAAAATTGACCTATGCCGTGGATAGCGGCCGCTGGACCGAAGCATACAAAGAACTCGATACACTTAGGCAAATCGCCAAATCGGAAGCAGCCGACATGGTGCCGATTTACGAAGGCATGCAATTATCACTACGAAGCTATGCGCCCGACGGTAACTTTGCATCCGATCTGAAAAGCCACATCGCCGAAACCGAACGCCATTTGCTGAAACAGGATCATCCTGCAGATCGCAAAAGCAATCTGTTTAGTCTTCTGGCGGCGGGCGTCATGGCTGCGAACACGGGCAACCTCGAAGTTGCCGGCAAGGTGAAAAAGCTTGCGCAAGCCGAAGCATTGCAAAGCGGACAACCGATCCTGAAAAGCATGGCCATCTGCCTTGATGCGGAAATATTGCTGGAACAAGGCGATGCCAAAAAAGCCGTCATTCTGCTCAATGGACACATCAACAAAGACAATGAGCTCTACTATGCCCGTGCCGTGCGCATGCGTGCGCTACAGGCCGATGGCCAAGACAAGGCGGCATTGCAGGAAGCCGAATGGCTGATTGCCAATCGCGGCCTGGCCTACATTGAAAGCAACAACAAGTCGCTATGGAAACCGAGCAATCTGATCGAATCCAATTTGGCTATTCTCACCGCAGCCGACATCGAAAGCCGGCTTGGTCTGACAGACCAAGCCGAAAAACGAAACAAGGAATTTTTAGCAGTGTGGCCCGGCAAGGAAGCTCAAAAAATCGCCAGGCAGCACACCCCGTCGCTTTAAACTCAGCCCTGCAACTTGATAGGATCGAATTGCGTCTTGCTCGAAAGCAATTGCTTGCGTAGTTCGTCGCGGCTGGCCTTGATCACATCGGCACTCGCAAGCTTGTCGCATTGCATGCAAGTCCATGCACCTTTTTCACTGGCTCCTGCAGCGGCAGCCGGTTCATGACCCAAATAGGCCAGTGCTACACGCGGATTCTTTTGAAAGACAGCTCGAAATTCATTGTCACTGCTTAATTTGTTCAGCAGCGTGTCTACTAGATCTTCTGAAAGTTGATGCGGCATAAAACTCCCCTGTGGAAATGCGGTTTCTGTTGAATTTGAACATGTTGCTGCCCAAGCATACTACCGATTATTCCCTGCTTGTTGTCGCCTTTTTCAGGCAGCCGATCCCAAGCGGTAACCCGTGCGTTAATATCGCTAACGAATATTTGATTTACTTATATTTCTGCACGCAAAACAGCCAGTCACATCCGAGGCAAGCGGCTGAGCTAGGATAAACTTCACGACGCCGTACTCACGACCGCTACCGAAAAGCACGAGGAAATCCATGTTGATCCAACGTTGCGCGCAACTCATGATTGAACTGGATTCGGAAAAACGCTTTGCTCTGGCGAGTCTTCTATCCGGCGGCGACGGTCTCGACCGCACTCCGCGCTGGATGGCGTACACGGCGCATCTTGACGCTCCAGTGCAGGTCGAACTGGCTGAAATGCAGGTCTTGCAAAACATCATGCCGCACGCTCCCGCCGACCATCGCGAACTCGCCGAAATTCACGGCAAGGACATCATTGACCAATTGCTTGATAAAGGCTTGCTGATCAGTGACGAGCCGCATCATGCCTCTCTGCGCGAGCGGGATCAGGTGCTGCGCGACGTCGCCTGGTGGCCACCTGCCGCGATTGCGATGGCAAATGGCCGCTGGAGCAAAATCGATATTGCCGAACGTGAAAAGCGCGGCGTTACGATGAGTAGCCAAGACATGGTCGATGCCTTCGGCGCAGCCCCCGAAGAAGAGTATCGCCGGTGTGAAAATGCAACGCCGCTGGCATTGGCAAAGCCGAAAAAAACCGACTTCGATGATTTATTGTCAAAGCGGAAAACCTGTCGAAATTTCGATCCGGCGAAATCCATTTCGACGGAGGATCTGGCCACCATGTTGCGTCGGGTTTGGGGCGCCGTGGGTACGCTGGAGCTGGCGCCCGGTGCCGTTGCCGTGAAGAAAAGCTCGCCTGCCGGCGGCGGGCTGCATGCAACAGAAGCCTACGTTCTGGTGCAACGTGCCGAAGGCATCGAACCGGGCATCTATCATTATCTATCGATGCAACATGCGCTTGAGCCCATGCAAACACTGCCTGCGGCGGACATGCGTGATTTGATCTATCGCTGCGTTGCCGGTCAGCACTGGTTCCAGGATGTGCCGGTCATGGTGATTATGGCGGCACGTTTCGATCGTCTTTTCTGGAAATATCGCCGCCATGCCAAAGCCTGGCGCGTGGTGCATCTGGATGTCGGGCATCTATCACAGACGATGTATTTGTCGGCCGCCGATTTGGGTCTCGGTGCATTCGTTACCGCCGCCATCAACGATCACACCGTCGAACAGGCGCTCGGTTTACAGACACTGAAAGAAGGCGCGATCGCGATAGTCGGATTCGGGCCGCGCTTGCCGACCAACACGACGCTCGAACTGGACAATTTAACGCCGGTGGGAATTGCGTAGAGGCGATTCATGAGTCGCCCCTGCGGCAAATCAAAGACTGCCGAAAATCAGACGTCGCCGTCGTGCAGCCAACCTTCGCCGGTGCCGTGGTTGAATATCTTGTCGGTATCGAGCACTTGTCCTGCCGGCGTACTTTCCTTGCCTGCCAGTTGTTCATAGTACGGCACGAAATCCGGCAGCGTGGCGTCAAAAAGTTGCTGATAGCTGTCGATCACGAAATAGGTTTTTTGATATGTGTCGATGCGGTAGCGCGTGTTCATCACGCGCAACAAATCAAAGCCGATTCGATTGGGTGCATTCGATTCGAGACAATGGATACTCTCGCCTTTCGAACTCAAAATGCCTGCGCCGTAAATTCGCAGGCCCTCGTCGGTATTGATTAGTCCGAATTCAACCGTATACCAGTACAAACGCGTCAGTTGCGACAAGGCTTCCGGACCGAGTGCATGCGCTTTGACGCCGCCTTTGCCGTAGGCTTCCATGTAATCGGCGAATACCGAATCCATCAGCAACGGTACGTGGCCGAACAAGTCGTGAAATAAATCCGGCTCGGACAAATAATCCAGCTGTTCCGGTTTGCGTATCCACCAGGTTACCGGGAAGCGTCGGTTGGCCAGATGTTCAAAAAACGTCAGCTCGGGCAACAGGCCTTCGACGGCGATAATTTCCCAACCGGTCTTGGCTTTTAATTGCAGATTCAAATCGGCGAATTTCGGAATGCCGTGCTCGCCCATTCCCATTTCGTCCTGGGTTTGCAGGAATTCCTTGCTGGCGCGACCGGGCAATAATTCACGCTGGCGTTTATACAAAGTCGCCCAGACTTCGTGATCGGTCTTGCTATAACTTTCCCACGGCTGTTCAACCACCGCCGTGGTGTACACCGGGACGTAACCTTTATCGGTGAGTTGGTGTTCGACTTTGTTGGGCGTGCTCATGGCGCTAGTTTAACGCTTCGGCGTGCCCAAAACAAAATAGTGCGCTGGGGCGATTCATGAATCGCCCCTAAGGAAGTCAGGGTTGTCCGGCGAATTTTTTGCCGAAGAAATCGCCCAGATTCCAGCGCGGGCGATAAGGATCGTCCGCCACCAACTGGCCAATGCGGGCGTTCAGGGCCGCCATTTTTGCTGCCGTCGAATAATGAATCGGCAGTGTGGTGTCATCGCTTGGCTGGTGATAATGCGTTTTCAGGAAATTTTCCATTAGTTTTTTTCCATCGACCTTCGGGTCTTTCGCAATGACGCCACCATCGAGATACACCGCAGGAATTCCCTGGCGTACAAAGGCAAATTGATCGGATCGGACAAATACCACTTCTTCCGGATAGGGGTCGGGCGAAAGCAAAAAGCCGACATCTTTTGCCGCCTGCTGAACCTGATTCTGCAGTGAACTATGGTCCACGCCGATCGTCACGACATCCAGCATATCGTTCAGCAGGACCGGCATATCGATGTTGATATTGGCGACGATGGATTTTTTCGGCACGGTCGGATGTGTTGCAAAATAATTGGCTCCCAGCAAGCCTTTTTCTTCGCCGGTCAGGGCGATGAACAGCATCGAGCGTTTCGGCTTGCTGCTAAGCAAACTTGCGCTGCGTGCCGTATCGAGCATGATGCCGATACCGAGAGCATTGTCGACGGCGCCGTTATAGATTGCATCGCCGTTTACCGGAACGCCCAAGCCAAGATGATCCAGGTGCCCGGTAACGACGACATTTTCCGCCGCCAATTTTGCATCGCTGCCCGGTAATTTACCGACGACGTTGCGGCTTTCGAGCGTGCGCAGTTGCGTATTGCCCGTCATGCTCAGAGTGCCGGGCAGATCAAAAGCCTGCAGCTTGCCTTTTTTCAGCTGGTCGAACAGCACGTCGGCCGAAAATTTCGCTCCATCGAGCAGCTTTCTCGTCGCCTCGAGATTGATGCTGGCACCGGCCTGCAATTGCGGAAAACTTTCTATCGGCAGACCGTTTTTATCAAGCAAACGCATCCCGGGCCGCATCCAGTTGGCTGCACCCTTCGCCCATGGATTGCGCGCTTCGTCTTCGGGATTGCCGAGATAAAGTACGCCCACTGCGCCTCGCTCGCTAAGCTGGCGGAGCTTTTCAAGACTCGAACTGTAATAGGCACGCTGCGTTATCGGAAAGCTTTCCGGTGCGCCGCTGAATATGACGGCAATCTTGTCGCGAACGGTCACGCCGGCAAAGTCGTTATGGTTTAACTCGGGTGCGAAAATACCCTGGCCGACAAATACCATCCCGGCGCTAATGGCATGACTGGCCTGGTTGAAATTGGCGCCGGGCAGAAATTCCGTCTGGAACACGAATTCAAGCACGAAATTTTCCCGTTGCAACTTCAGGCTAGCACCGTTTTGCTGGCGAACGCCTTCGATCAAAGGCACGCGCTGGAAATAGGTTCCATCATCGCCGGCTGGTTCCAGCCCGAGTTTTTTGTAGCGGCTGGCCACGTAGTCGGCAGCATCGTCGAAACCCGGTGATCCCGTTGCACGGCCTTCCCGTGCATCCGATGCCAGGAAGGCCACGTCGGCCTGAATGCGCTGTGCGCCTTCGCTCAATGCCTGCGCACTGGGGGCATATGCTGACGCCTCTTCGACCGGTACTTCTTTTTTGCAGGCAAACAACAAGCCACACAACAGTAAACTGGAATAAGCTAAGCGCATTGGGTTTCTCCTTCGATGCGACATTAGCATTGGCAGAGTCCCGCAACAATTGGAGACTCGCATGGAAATCGACAAGCCCGGTACAAAACTGGCCTATGGATTATTAATCCTGGTTTGTCTGTCGCTTTTCCTTTCGGCGATAGGCTCGCGCGACACCCTGACCTGGTTCATGGAAGTGGTTTGGGTATTCATCGGGATACCCTTGGTTATCTGGCGCTGGAAGTCATTCCCGCTGACCAAATTATTGTGCGTAGCATTGGCATTCCATGCCTTGGTCTTGATGTATGGCGGCCATTACACCTATGCGGAAACACCGATCGGATTATGGGCGCGCGACGCATTTGATTTGAACCGCAATCACTATGACCGTTTCGGCCATTTGATGCAGGGCTTTGTGCCGGCCATTCTGGTGCGTGAACTATTATTGAGAACGAGTCCGCTTAAGCGCGGTGTCTGGCTTGCCGTCCTGACGACCTGTGCCTGTCTCGCTTTCAGTGCATTTTTCGAATTGATCGAATGGTGGGCAGCATTGATATGGGGCGGGGCCGCCGATGCTTTTCTGGCCACGCAAGGCGACGTCTGGGATACCCAGTGGGACATGTTTCTCGCACTGTGTGGCGCAATACTTTCACAACTTCTGCTGTCACGCTGGCATGACCGGCAACTGGGATTGAAAAAAACCTAGAGTATCGAAATCGACTTGTCCAGTTGCATGCGATTCCGACCCAGAACTTTCGCGGTGTACATGGCATCGTCGGCACGGCGCAGCATGTCATCGAAAAAATGGTCGCTGGCGGACAACAGGGTAATTCCACCGGACACGGTAATCGAGCGACTCTCGTCCAGTATCGTCATCGGTTTACTGGAAAACTCTTCAAGTATTCGCTGTGCAAGTACCTGCGCCTGCTGGATGTTGCTGTCGGGCAATAGAATCAGGAATTCTTCGCCACCCATGCGTCCGAGATAGTCTTCGCTGCGCAAATTTTTACGCAGGCGATTCACGGTTTCGATCAGGGCCAGATCACCGGCCGCGTGCCCCAGCTCGTCATTGATTTTCTTGAAGTAGTCGATATCGACAAGTATGACCGACAGCGGTGTTCCGTGGCGTCTTGCGCGCGCCATTTCCCGCATGCCGAACTCCGCCAGCGCGCGACGATTGTATACCCCGGTCAAGGGGTCCTCACTGGCCATGCGTGCGAGATGTTTTTCGCTACGTTCGGTACACATCAAAAGAAAGCCTATCGTGCCGACAATCGGCAACAAACCGCCGACGCCATAGGTCAGTATCGTCGGCCAGCGCATGCTGAAAAAATCGGCGATCGGGTCCTGTGTGACCACATGATAGACCGCACGCGAAAACATGCTGATCGCTCCGATCACGAAGAAACCCGCCAGCACGTGCGAAACCCGGGTAATCTTCAGTTCCTGCCGGTAAATCGCACGCGCAGCAAAGGCCAGCACCATTGCGTGCACTAACGACAGCAGTGTCGAACGAATCAGGATGTTGTCGTAGACGATCGAGAAAACGAATGCGACCAGACCTGCCGCGACGACAAGCGATACAGCAACCCATCGACGTTGCCGGACTCCGGCAAATGTCCGCAGGGCAATTGCAAAGCATGCCAGTGCGCCCGCCACCATGATGTTGGCGAGCACGATCGAAAAAAACGGATGCACATAGCCACGCAAGGCAATCAGCACGAAACCACAGGGCTGCAAAGTCAAACCCAGCCACCACCACCTCACGCTGTATCGGTAATCCCTGGGCAAGGCGTTTCGAACGATCAGCAACATGACGGCAATCAGCACGTTCAGGAACGCGCCGATCATGATGGCCGATCGAATATCGAAGTTGAAACTCAAGCCCGACCCTCCCGGGGAATTGGCTGCCTTAGGCTACTCCTAAATCCGCTCCGGTTCAGTAAGTGCCAAACCACTTTTATCGGGTTTCGTCTTTGCCGGGAATTCTGCCGACCTCGGGCCTGCGAAATGGCAGGATGACAGCTTCACGGTTGTCGGGGCGATGCCATAACACCGGCACTTCCTGAGGCCGCGGCGGCTCGAAGGTTTCCGCATCTTCGTCTAGCTCTTCATCGGCATCCTCTTCTTCCCAGCTATAGACTTTACGTGGTGGTGCGGGGTCGATTTTTCGCCAAATCAAGGCACTCAGCACGCCGGCAAGCGCGCCGCTGAGATGGTATTCCCAGGAGACGTCTTCTTTCTGTGGCAAAACGCCAAGAAACATACCGCCAAACAGCATGATGCCGATAAAGGCAGCGGCAATCGCCGGCTTGTCGCGGCGCAGTACACCCATAGCCATCAGGAAAAACATCAGGCCATGGGTCACGCCACTGGCACCGATATGAAAGCCGCGCATCGCCAGGAACCAGGTGCCTATACCGGACAAAATCCATATCACGGGCAACGCCCGGATACCGGCTTTCGGATAGACCGTGCCGACCAAAGTACCCAGAACGAGAATCGAAAAACTGTTCGAAAACAAATGTTCGAACGATCCGTGCAGCAAGGGCGCCGTGATCACGCCAATCAGGCCCTGCCAGACGCCGGGCTGCAAGCTGAAAGCTTGATACGAACCGTGCTGTTGCAAATAGAAACAGGCAAATAAAAGCGCAATCAGGCCGAGGCTGATATTCAATGCCCGGCGAAACCGTTGCGGTATGGGGGATAAATCTGGGGTATCGGTATTACTCATCTACACGAAATGGGGAAGGTCTTGGCGAACACAAGGTAGCAACCGGCAAATCACGAAAATTCGCCTCCCCGGCCCAAGCCGGGGAGGCGATTGTTATTCCCTATTTCGCCTTTTCAAGTCGCGGCTTGACCCACAGGCTCAGCACCATCGCCGAAGCAATCAGGGCGGCCACCACCAACAGCGATACGCCAACGGGAATCTTGTAGATATCCACGATCAACATTTTCGTGCCGATGAACACCAGCACCAGCGCCAGGCCATAGGCCAGCAAATGGAACTTGTCGGCCATACCGGCCAGCAGGAAATACAGCGCGCGCAAACCAAGCACGGCAAATACGTTCGAGGTCAACACGATGAACGGATCGGTGGTGATGGCGAAAATCGCAGGAATCGAATCGACCGCGAAAATGAGGTCGGTCACCGCGATCATGATCAGCACCAAAAACATCGGCGTGAAAAAACGTTTGCCGTTTTGGATGATCCAGAGTTTTTCCTCGTGGTGCTGGTCAGTGACGCGCAAGTGGCCACGCAACCATTTCAGGATCGGGTTGTCATTCAAATCGGTTTGCTGACCTGCAGCCCACAGCATTTTGGCACCGGTCAGTACGAGAAACGCGCCGAAGAAATACAGTATCCAGTGGAATTGCGCGATCAATGCGGCACCGATGAAAATCATTATCGCACGCAGGATAATCGCGCCTATGACGCCCCAGATCAGTGCGCGCTGCTGGTACTGCGGCGGCACAGCAAAATAGCTGAAGATCATCAGGAAGACGAAAATATTGTCGACCGCGAGCGCTTTCTCGACCAGATAACCCGTCAGGAATTCCAGGCCAATGCGATTCGCTTCGACATCGCCCATGCTGCCTTTCAGATACCACCACAGGCCGGCGTTGAACAACAAGGCCAGTCCGATCCAGCATACCGACCATAAACCCGCTTCACGCATGCTGACTTTATGCGGACCGCTTTGTTTTAATACCAAAAGATCTACAACCAGCGCCACAATTACCAGCGCTGTAAATACCGACCACATGATCGGGGTGCCAATGCTTTCCATGTTGACTCCTGACAAATGTTGAAATTGCCGGACGTGAAGTTCTGTGAGTATATTCCAGACGCGACTTCGCCCTTGCGGCGAAGGTCTTGCTCACAGGACTGGCCTGTCTACCGTGCCGGGGCTTAAGGCCCGTATTGACGACATCGGAGGCGGGAGCTACTCCCCTTCTGGGCGTGGATCATAGCAGGGAATGGTGAAGTTGGCGTCAACGGGCCGCATTGGGCGGGTACAATAGCCCCCATGAATACTATGAATAGCGCCATCATCCCGACCGTTTACCTGAAAATCGAGCGCCGCTCGACCCATCCCTGGATTTTCCAGAAAATGGTCGAAAAGCCCGAGCAGAAGCCCAAACCAGGCTCGATCGTCGATATCGTCGATGCCACCGGCACCTGGTGTGCCCGCGGTTTCTACAACGGCCATTCGCGGATCGCCTTGCGAGTATTGACCGAAGACCCGGATGAAGCGGTCGACGAGGATTTTTTCCGCCGCAAGATTCGCCAGGCCGTAGAGCTGCGGCGCGATGTCTTGAAAATCGATGAAATCTCGAACGCCTGGCGCGTCGTGCATTCCGAAGGCGACGGCCTGTCCGGCCTGGTCGTGGATCGTTACGACGATTTGCTGGTGGTCGAATTTTTCTCGGCCGGTGCGTTTCGTTACCGCGAATGGATTTACACTGCCTTGCGCGAAGAATTTCCCGGCTGCCGTTTTTATGCGTTCGCCGAAGACCATGTGCAGAAACAGGAGAGCTTTGATTTCCGCTCGCCGGATGCACCACAGCCTGCCGTCATCACCGAATTCGGCGTGAAGTTCCGCGCCAGCCCTGGCACAGGCCACAAAACCGGTTTCTTCGCCGACCAGCGCGAGAACCGCGAATACCTTGCCCGCTTCACCAAAGACAAATCGGTGCTGGATATCTGCTGCAACTCCGGCGGCTTTGCAATCTATGCAAAAACCCGCGGCGAAGCGGCCGAAGTCACCGGCATCGATCTGGACGAAGAGATTCTCGAAGTCGCGAAGAAGAATGCACACTTGAACAAGGCGCAGATCAAGTTCACCCAGGCCGATCTGTTTCCGTTCCTGCGCGACTCCGCCGCTCGCGGCGATGAATACGACGTGGTGATTCTCGATCCGGCCAAAATGACCCGTGATCGTGAACAGATTATTCCCGCGCTGAAAAAATACAACGACATGAACAAGCTCGCGATGAGCGTGGTCAAGCCCGGCGGTATTTTGTTGACCTGTTCATGCACCGGTCTGGTCAGCGAAGAACAATTCATCGACATGATTCGCCGTGCCGCGTTTTTCGCCGGGCGCACCGTGCAGATCCTGAAAGTATCGGGCGCCGGCGGCGACCATCCGTTCATGGCGCATGTGCAGGAAAGCCGTTATCTGAAAGCGGTTTTCTGCCGCGTATTCTGATGTAATAAATTGACACGGTGCGCCTCGGCGCACCGTTGATAAATCTGCGAAAGGAATGATTGTGGATTCAACTTCGAAGGTTGTTTCCGGCCCGCGCCGAGCTGCCGTTGCCTTTATTTTTATTACGGTATTCCTGGATGTCCTCGCCTTCGGCCTGATCATTCCGGTATTTCCGCAGCTCATTGCCAGCTTCCTCGGTGGCGATCTCGGCAAGGCAGCCTTGCAGCATGGCCAGTTCGCCATGTGGTTCATGATCATGCAGTTTATTTTTTCGCCGATTCAGGGTGCGTTGTCCGACCGCTTTGGCCGACGTCCAGTGATCCTGTTGTCAAATCTCGGCCTGGGTCTGGATTTTATTTTGATGGCCTTGGCCAATACCTTGCCGTGGCTGTTTATCGGCCGCGTGTTATCCGGCATCACTTCCGCCAGCTTTTCGACCGCGAATGCCTACATTGCCGATGTCACGCCGCCGGATCAGCGGGCAAAGGCCTTCGGCATGATCGGCATGGCCTTTGGCCTGGGTTTTGTACTATCACCTGCGATTGGCGGCACGCTCGGTGAAATACATCCGCGTTGGCCGTTCTGGCTCGCCGCCGGTTTATGCCTGACCAATTTCTGCTACGGCTATTTTGTCTTGCCCGAATCGCTGGCGAAAGAACATCGCACCCCATTTTCCTGGCGCCGCGCCAATCCGGTGGCGTCGCTGATGTGGTTGCGCACGCAGCCGGAAATTCTCGCGCTCGTCGTCGTGGTTTTCCTGATGGCCTTGGCGCACATGGTCTATCCGATGACCGTGGCCTTGTATGCCGATTACCGCTTTGACTGGGGTCCGAAAATGGTCGGCTACACGTTGGCGATCGTTGGACTGGCCGGCGCCATCGTGCAGGGTGGCCTGATCGGAAAGATCAAGATGTGGCTGGGAGAACGCCGCATGCTGCTATTCGGTTGCGCGATGGGAACGATTGCGTTCCTGTTGTATGGCTATGTGCCGACCGGTTACTGGTTCTGGGCCATCATCCCGATTTCGGCGTTCTGGGGGATTGCCAATCCGGCCGCGCAGGCGATCATGACAAGACATATTGCGCCCAATGAGCAAGGCCGCTTGCAAGGCGCCATCGGCAGCTTGAACAGCGTGGCGGGCATTATCGCGCCGCCGATTTATACGTCTATTTTTGCTTCCGCAACGCACGCCGCCACGCCGAGCTGGCATTCCGGTGCCACGTTCTATCTG
>Ga0208628_1000805_pt1 | contig 13077 bp, 8 predicted proteins | sample LakWasMet16_LOW5_2_FD_183864 | JGI IMG/M metagenome (GOLD analysis project Ga0208628, IMG submission 183864) | Freshwater sediment methanotrophic microbial communities from Lake Washington under simulated oxygen tension - Sediment Metagenome... | ecosystem: Environmental > Aquatic > Freshwater >... | reverse complement strand
GCAACGTGAAGTACTTGGCAATCGCAAAGTCTTCACAGTCTCCCGCGCCACGGCCCAGTGTCTCCAACGGAGTCGCCCAGTAGTCGGCTTGCCCCCAGATGGCCTGGTCTTCGCCAAACGTGATGGACCGGTTGAAGAAGTCGTTGACCCGCTTGAGCCGGTCGGCCTCCGGGTTGGCGCCCACGGCCACTACCAACTCGCGCCAGGCGGCAAAGCGCTGCGTCGGGGTGGCGCTGCCCCAGCGCTGGACGAAGCCAGCCAACAGCCGATCGAAGTCTGGCGCGGCCGCCACCGCCGCGACCAACACCAGCGCACAGCCGACCACCGACAGCAGGCGTGCCCACCGCACGCGCGCCGGTGGACGCAATGGCCAGTTCAACGCATCCATCTCACTGCAAGCCAGGGCATCCAGAGTGTTCCGGTTCGTGTTTGACAACCCGCCAGCCTGTCAAACAAAGATTTGGCAAAACCGTGCATAAGTGCTCACTGGCGCACGAACACCGGCGTTACGAGTACTTACAATTTAAGGTTCGTATGGCTGACCGCGACCGTTATCGTCGATGGCGCAGCATCCTCAGCCCCATCCCGGTTAAACCCTCATGACCAAGCATAGCGCATACTCGCAGGCCCCCGGCAGTTCGCTTGTCGGCCCCAGGTTCACGTCGCCCATGCGGAGCCAGGCGCTCGGCATCGTCCTCGCCGCGTTGGCATTGGCCGGCGGCCCGGCACAGGCACAAAGCGCCGCCACGCTCAAGGAGGCGGTGGAGCGGGCGGTGTTGCGCAATCCGGAGGTCAAGTTCAAGCACCACAACGTGGCGGCAGCCGCAGCGGAACAGGACGTCGCCCGGGGCGGCTGGCGCCCAACCGTGGACTTCGAGGCCGGCAGCGGCCGCGAAAGCACCCTGACCCCCACCATCAGTGCCACCCGCAACTACACGCATTCGCTGGCATCGATTCAACTGCGCCAGACCCTGTTCGACGGTTTCGCCACGCAGCGTGAGGTCCGTCGGCTCGGCTACAACCGGCAAGCGGCCTACTACGACCTGCTGGCCACCAGCGACCAGATCGGGCTGGAGGCGGCGCGTGCCTACATCGACGTACAGCGCTACCGTGACTTGGTCATTCTGGCCAAGAACAATTACGCCAGCCATGCCGACGTGCACGCCAAGCTCGGCAGCCGTGTCGCCGCCGGCGTCGGCCGGCGGGTCGATCTGGAGCAGGCCGCCGGTCGCATGGCACTGGCCGAATCGAACTGGCTCACCGAGGTCAGCAACCTGCACGACGTCACGGCGCGCTACCAGCGCCTGACGGGCGAGCTGCCTGCCGACACGCTGGCGACCGTTCCCGAGCTGGACAAGCTGATGCCCGAGCGCGCCGTGTTCCTGCCAGAGGCCATCCGCAAGAACCCCGAGTTCCTCAGTGCCGTGGCCAACCTGCGGGCCAACCGCGCCGACGCCGAGGTGCGCCGGGCCGAATACAGCCCCAAGCTGGAGCTGCGCGCCAGCCAGCGCATGGACCGCGACAAGGACGGCATTGCAGGTAACTACCGCGACAGCGCACTGCAGATGGTGTTGAGCTTCAACCTCTATCGGGGCGGCAGCGACAGTGCGCGGGTCAACCAGTACGTGGCGAAAATGAACGCCGCCTTTGAGCTGCGCGACAAAGCCTGCCGCGACATTCGCCAGACCGCCCAGATCGCCTTCAATGACGTCAGCCGTCTGCGTCAGCAATTGGGATTCCTGGCCCAGCACGAACTGTCGACATCCAAGGCCCGCGAAGCCTACCGCCAACAGTTCGACATCGGCCAGCGCTCGCTGCTGGACCTGCTGGACACCGAGAACGAGCTGTACCAAGCGCGCCGAGCACTGGCCGCTGCCGAGTTCGATCTGCATCTGGCCAGACTGCGCGTCCTGGCGGCTTCCGGCTCGCTGCTGCCGGCGCTGCAACTGCGTGCGCTGGAGGCCGAATTGCCGGCGGACGACTCCGACGCGCAGCCGGATGACGCACTACTGCAGTGCAGCACCGAACTGCCGCCGGTCATGACGCTGGAGAAAGACAAACTGCCGCCGGTTGACCTGACGCCGCCGCCGGCTCCAGTGCCACGCACCCCGGTGGCGGCCGTCGCCGATGACTGCAGCAGGACCACCGCTGCCATCGAAGCATGGTCTGCCGCCTGGAATCGCAGGGATCTGGCCAGCTACATGGCCAGCTACAGCGACAAGTTCGTGCCGCCCCAAGGCATGAAGTACGCGACCTGGGCCAAGCTGCGCAAGCAAAGACTGTCGCAAAACAGCGCGTCCAAAGCGATCCTGAGCGACATCAAAACGGTATCGTGCGCCCAAGGCGCCGCCGAACTCTCATTCACGCAGACCTATGGCTCGGTGGATCACAGCGACATCGTCGAGAAAACGCTGTCCATGGAACTCGTCAAGGGCCAATGGAAGATCACCCGCGAAACGGTGACCAAGGGCCGTACCTACTGAGCCCTAGAACGGAATGTCGTCATCCATGTCGTCAAACCCGCTGGCCGGCTTGGCTGCGGCCGGGGCCTGGCGCACCGGCGCTGCCGCGGGTGCGCTGGGGCGCGATGCCGGCGCCGGCCGGGAATAGCCGCCACCACCGCCTTCGTCGCCGCCGGGCCCACCCATGCCTTCGCGCTTGCCCAGCAGTTGCATCTCGGTCGCCACGATGTCCACCGTGTTGCGCTCGACACCCGCCTGATCGGTGTACTTGCCATACTTGAGGCGACCCTCCACGTAGATCGGCTGGCCCTTCTTCACATACTCGCCGGCAATCTCCGCCAGACGGTCGTAGAAAGTGACGCGGTGCCACTGGGTGTCTTCAATCGACTCACCGGTGTTCTTGTCCTTGCGCCGGCTGGATGTGGCCACGCTGACGTTGGCAACGGCTTGGCCAGAGGGCAGGTAACGGATTTCCGGGTCGCGCCCGCAGTTGCCGACCAGAATCACTTTGTTGACGGATGCCATGCTTGATTTCTCCAGAATTTGACCAATTATCCAGCGTTTGCCGCCGCCGCCGCGGACTTGGCAGCCACTGCGGGCATTGGCCAGGCCACCAGCAACCACGCCAGCATGCCCAGCAAGCCGGCCACGAACAGACCGGTGCTACCGGCATTCTTGGCCAGCCAACCGCCGGCTACGCCACCGACAAAGAAACCCAGTGACTGCAGCGTGTTGTAGACCCCCATGGCCGTGCCGCGCGCATGTCCGGGGGCTACGCGCGACACCATGCTGGGCTGGGTCGCCTCCAGCACATTGAAGCCGCAGAAGAACACGAACAACAGCACCGACAACGAGGCCAGGCCAGCCTCACCCCGCCCGGCCAGCAGAAAGCCGAGCTGTACCACCATGATCAGGCCAATCGAAGCCAGGAACACCGCCCGCAAATAACCGCGGCGCTCCAGCGGGAACAGGGTGCCGCCCATCACCACGATGGATGCCAGCAAGGCTGGCAGGTACACCTGCCAATGGTGGTCGTGCGGCAGCCCGGCCTTGACCAGCATGGCCGGCACCACCACCCACATCGCCAGTTGCACGGCGTGCAGCACAAACACGCCAAAGTTCAGGCGCAGCAGGGGCGCATGCCGCAGTACCTCGGACAGGCGCCCGCGCGGCACCGTGACGTGCTGTGCCGGTTCCGCCGGCACCCACCAGATCACCACGGCCACCCCGAACAGGGCCAGGCCGCCGGTCATGGCGAACAGGCCGCTCAGCCCGGTGTGCACCACCAGCAACGGCGCGGCCACCAGTGAAATCGCAAACATCAGCCCGATGCTGGCCCCAACCAACGCCATCGCCTTGGTTCTGACCTCGTCGCGCGTCAGGTCCGCAAGCAGGGCGGTCACCGCCGCGGACACGGCCCCGGCGCCCTGCAGGCCCCGGCCGATGGCAAGCCAGGTCAGGCTGGGGGCCAGTGCCGCCACGAAACTGCCGGCCGCGAACACCAGCAGGCCCGCGACGATCACGCGCTTGCGTCCCAGATGGTCCGAGGCCATGCCAAACGGCAGTTGCAGGGCGGCCTGGGTCAGGCCATAGATGCCCATCGCCCAACCCACCAGCGCCAGGTCGTCGCCGCCCGGGTACTTTCTGGCCTCGATGGCAAACACCGGCAGGATCAGGAACAGTCCCAGCATGCGCAAGGCGAAGATGCTCGCCAGGGACACAGCGGCGCGGCGCTCCACCGGCCGCATGGCCGTTGCGGGGGCAGGGCCGGCGCCCGTCAACGGTTGGTCAAGGTCCAGCGAAACAGGAGATGAAGACACGCCACAGGCCGCGCAAGCGGCATCGTTTCAGAACCGACAATTGTCTCCGATCCGGCCTGGCCGGCGCCCCGGCCGCTGCCATGCCCTGGATCTTTAACTATCATGGTGGGTTTTTAATCAGTTGAGGACAGGGCTGAAGGTCTGTCCCCAAAGCATCACGATTGACTGCCCATTGAACTCCGACCTTGACGCCCGCGACGGCACCTACCTGGCCGCCGCCCTGCAGCGCCAGACCATCAGCATCCGGGGCGCGCGCACGCACAACCTCAAGAACATTGACCTGGACATCCCGCGCAACCAGTTGGTGGTGATCACCGGCTTGAGCGGTTCCGGCAAGTCCAGCCTGGCCTTCGATACGCTGTACGCGGAAGGGCAACGCCGCTATGTGGAAAGCCTGTCGACCTACGCGCGCCAATTCCTGCAGTTGATGGACAAGCCCGACGTGGACGTGATCGAGGGCCTGAGTCCGGCCATCTCCATCGAACAGAAGGCAACCTCGCACAACCCGCGCTCGACGGTGGGCACCGTCACCGAGATCCACGACTACCTGCGCTTGCTGTTTGCCCGCGCCGGCACGCCCTATTGCCCGGACCACCACGCGCCGCTACAGGCGCAGAGCGTCAGTCAGATGGTGGACGCCGTGCTGGCCCTGCCGGAAGACACCCGCCTGATGATCCTGGCGCCCATCGCACGCGAAAAGAAGGGCGAATTCACCGAGGTGTTTGCCGACTTGCAGGCGCAAGGCTATGTGCGCTTCAGGGTCGACGGCCAGACCCTTGAATTCGACGCCTTGCCTCCGCTCAAGAAGACCGAGAAGCACGACATCGACGTGGTGATCGACCGCGTCAAGGTGCGTCACGAGTTGAAGCAGCGCCTGGCCGAGAGCTTCGAGGCCGCCTTGCGCCTGGCCGACGGGCGTGCCCTGGCGGTGGAAATGGACAGCCCGTCAGCCCAGGAGCAGCCCGGTCCGCCTCCGAGGGAACACCTGTTCAACGCCAAGTACGCCTGCCCGGTCTGCAATTACTCGATCAGCGAACTCGAACCCAGGCTGTTTTCCTTCAACTCGCCCATGGGCGCCTGCAGTGCCTGCGACGGCCTGGGCGTGCAGGACTTCTTCGACCCGGCCCGCGTGGTGGCCTTTCCGTCCCTCAGCCTGGCCAGCGGCGCCATCAAAGGCTGGGACCGGCGCAACGGCTACTACTTCGCCATGCTGGAGAGCCTGGGCCGACACTACAAGTTCGATGTCGAACAGCCCTTCGATGCCCTCGATCCGGCAGTGCAGGCAGTGCTTCTGCATGGCTCGGGGGAAGAGGAGATCAAATTCAGCTACGTCCTCGACTCCGGGGCGCAGCAGGGAAAACGCATTAGCAAGAAGCATGCGTTCGAGGGCATCATTCCCAACATGCAACGGCGCTTCCGGGAGACCGACTCGGCGCTGGTGCGCGAGGACCTGGCACGCTACCGCAGCACGCAGCCCTGCCAAGAGTGCGCGGGCACGCGCCTCAAACGCGAGGCACGCCACGTCAAGATCGGCGAGGGCTCCCAGGCGCGTGCCATCTTCGAGGTCAGCCACATCACCTTGCGCGAGAGCCTGGACTACTTCAGCACCGTGCAGATGCACGGCGCCAAGGGCGAGATCGCCAGCAAGGTGATCCGCGAGATCGGCTTGCGCCTGAAGTTCCTTAACGATGTCGGCCTGAGCTACCTCAGCCTGGACCGCAGCGCCGAGACCCTCAGTGGTGGCGAATCGCAACGCATCCGGCTCGCCTCCCAGATCGGCTCGGGCCTGACGGGCGTCATGTACGTGCTCGATGAACCCAGCATCGGCCTGCACCAGCGCGACAACGACCGGCTGATCGACACCCTCAAGCATCTGCGCGACATCGGCAACTCGGTTCTGGTGGTCGAGCATGACGAGGACATGATGCGCGCGGCCGACCAGTTGATCGACCTCGGTCCCGGCGCCGGCGTGCACGGCGGGCGGGTGATGGCGCAGGGCACTTTCGAGCAAGTCAAAGCCAACCCGAATTCGCTCACCGGGCGCTACCTGGCCGGCACGCTACGCATAGCCACGCCCGCGCGGCGCCACGCACCGGGCGATCAAGCGACGCCGCAATGGCTGCAAATCGTGCATGCCAGCGGCAACAACCTGCGCGAGGTGGATGTCGCGTTTCCGGTGGGCCTGTTCACCTGCGTCACCGGCGTCTCGGGGTCGGGCAAGTCGACCCTGGTGAACGACACCCTGTACCGCGCGGTGGCGCGCCAGCTCTACCGTTCGCACGACGAGCCCGCGGCCTTTGAGTCGATCGAGGGCATCGAGCATTTCGACAAGGTCATTAACGTGGACCAGAGCCCCATCGGCCGTACGCCACGCTCCAATCCGGCCACCTACACCGGCCTGTTCACGCCCATCCGCGAGCTCATGGCCGAGGTGCCGACGGCGCGCGAGCGCGGTTATGGGCCAGGGCGCTTTTCGTTCAACGTCGCCGGTGGCCGCTGCGAGGCCTGCCAGGGCGACGGCGTAGTCAAGGTGGAGATGCACTTTCTGCCCGACGTTTATGTGCCCTGCGACGTCTGCGCCGGCAAGCGCTACAACCGCGAGACGCTGGAAATTCTGTACAAGGGGCAGAACATCGCGCAGATTCTGGACCTGACCGTGGAAGCTGCCTTCGACTTCTTCAAGGCCGTGCCCAACATCGCGCGCAAGCTGCACACACTGCTCGACGTGGGGCTGTCCTACATCAAGCTCGGGCAGGCCGCGACCACCCTGTCCGGCGGGGAAGCGCAACGCATCAAGCTGGCACTGGAGCTGTCCAAACGCGACACCGGACGCACGCTCTACATCCTCGACGAACCGACCACCGGCCTGCACTTCGCCGATATCGCCCTGCTGCTCAAGGTGCTGCACCAGTTGCGCGATGCCGGCAACACCATCGTGGTGATTGAACACAACCTGGACGTGATCAAGACGGCGGACTGGCTGATCGACATGGGCCCCGAGGGCGGTGCCGGCGGCGGGCAGGTGGTGGGCGTGGGCACACCGGAAACCATCGCCGCCAATCCCGCCAGCCACACCGGGCGCTATCTGCGGCGCTTGCTGCCGGACACGGCCCCGGCATCGCCTGACGCGCCGGCATGATGCGGCGACGCGGGCGCGCGCTCAGAGCTTGAGAGGTACTCAGTGGTGCACCGCCACGCCAATCTCCGGCCAGCGGCGACGTACGAAGAACCAGGCCAGCAAGCCAACGCACATCATGGCCAGGGACGATGCCGCCAAGAGCACGGTGGAGTGCATCACCAAGGGTGCTATCAGGCCCGCCACCAGCCCGTTGGCCGTTGACCCGATGAAGGCCTGTAGCGAGGACGCCATGCCGCGCCGCTCGGGGTGCAAGTCCAGCACCAGCAGCGTCACCACCGGCACCATCGTTGCCCAGCCAAACGCAAAGATGGCGATCGGGAACAAGGCCCACGACGCGTGGGCCGTAAACACCAGATTGACAGCCAGGTTCACCACCGCAATCAGCAGCATGATGGAAAAGCCCATCCGGATTTGCCGCTTGGGGGCGACCCGGCCCGCCATGCGCCCGCTGACCCAGGCGCCCGCCATGATGCCGCCAATCGTCAGCACGAAGAACCAGAAGAATTGCGTAGGCGCCAACGCCAGGTGCTCCCCAAGGAACGCGGGGGCCGACAGGACATACAGAAACATGCCGTTGAAGGGCACACCGCTGGCCAGGGCAAGCAACAGAAAGCGCGGATCGAGCCCGAGTTGCCAATAGCCCTGCATCAGGTTGTTGATGTGCAGCGGCTGCCGGTGCGTGAGGTGCAGCGTTTCCGGCAGCAGGCGGTAGTTGGCGATCCACAGCACGAGGCCTACCGCTGTCAGGAACCAGAAGATGCTGTGCCAGTCCATGTGCACGAACAGCCAGCCACCAATGATGGGCGCAATGGCCGGCGCCACACCGAAGTAGATGGTGATCTGACTCATCACGCGCTGTGCGTCCGAGGGCGAGAACATGTCACGCACCACCGCCCGCGCCACAACGATGCCGGCGCCGGTGGTCAGGCCCTGCATGGCGCGAAAGAACACCAGTTGCCCAATGCTCTGCGACAGTGCGCAGCCCGCCGACGCCAACGTGAACGCCGCCAGGCCCCACAGCACCACCGGACGGCGTCCCACGCTGTCCGAGATCGCGCCGTGAAACAGGCTCATGAAGGCGAAGCCGAACAGGTAAGCCGACAAGGTCTGCTGCATCTGCACCGGTGTCGCGCCCAAGGAGCGCGCAATGCCCGAAAACGCCGGAATGTAGGTATCGATCGAGAACGGGCCCAGCATGCCCAACACCGCCAGCAACACCGCCAGCGCCCAGCGCGGCGCGCGCCACACGGTGTGTGCGTCGGGATTCATGCCCGTCGCGTCAACCCGTCACACCCAGCTGGGCAACCGCAACGGTCACGACGCCGAGCGCCAGGTTGACCATCACCCAGCCGCGAATTGCCGTCAGCGCAGCGCCGCCGGCGGGCCAGGCACCGCCGGCCACCGCCCGCACCAGACGGGGATAGAGCATCAGGCGAATGTAGGCAAAGATCAGCACCATCACCACGCCCAAGGTGGCCATCAGCATCCACTCCAGCGGCATGTGGGTCGTCACGCCGGTCTGCCCGGGCTGCCCAGCGACGCGGCTCATCATCCAGCCACCGGTGACCAGGGCCAGCACTGCGGCCCCCAGCACGGCACTGAAGAAGCGCCCCAGCACCGCCTGCATCAGTCGCATCCGCTGAGGCAGCTCCAGAACACCGAGCGCAGGACGCAGAAAGAAGTTGGCAAACACCATGCCGCCAACCCAGACGATGACCGACAGCAAGTGAAGGGTCTTGAGGGTGGCGTAGAGCATGGGTAGGGAAACGATGGCGCCCAAGGGGCAAGGCGGGCGTCTTTGATGATGCCACAGCCAGGCTTTTACCGCCGACGCTTGAAAGTGCAGGAAAAAGCCTTATCATTAGCACTCGTAAGAGTTGAGTGCTAACAACGTGCTTGTCTGGCGAAACTCTCTCTTCAAGTTAATGAGCGCCAACTTCCATCAGTTGGCGCTCTTGATTCCAACTTACGTTTCTAAATCAAGGAGCTCCCATGAAACTGCGCCCTCTGGCAGACCGCGTGATCGTCAAGCGCGTCGAAAACGAGACCAAAACCGCCTCCGGCATCGTGATTCCTGATAGCGCCGCCGAAAAGCCCGATCAAGGTGAAGTGCTGGCCGTTGGTCCCGGCAAGAAGAACGACAAGGGCGAACTCGGCGCCATGTCGGTCAAGGTCGGCGACCGCGTCCTGTTTGGCAAGTACAGCGGCCAGACCGTCAAGGTCGACGGCGACGAACTCCTGGTGATGAAGGAAGACGACCTGTTCGCGGTTGTCGAGAAGTAACTTCTCAGCGCTTTCAAAACCTACTCACTTACTGAATCCGGAGAAATCAACATGGCAGCAAAAGACGTCATTTTCGGCGGTGAAGCCCGCGCGCGCATGGTCGAGGGTGTGAACATCCTGGCCAACGCAGTCAAAGTTACCCTTGGCCCCAAGGGCCGCAATGTAGTTCTGGAGCGTTCGTTTGGCGCCCCTACCGTGACCAAGGACGGCGTGTCCGTCGCCAAGGAAATCGAGCTCAAGGACAAGCTGCAGAACATGGGTGCGCAGATGGTCAAGGAAGTGGCTTCCAAGACCTCTGACATCGCAGGCGACGGCACCACCACGGCAACCGTGCTGGCCCAGGCCATCGTGCACGAAGGCATGAAGTACGTGGCTGCCGGCATGAACCCGATGGACCTCAAGCGCGGCATCGACAAGGCCGTGACGGCCCTGGTTGAAGAGCTGAAGAAGGCTTCCAAGCCCACCACCACCTCCAAGGAGATCGCCCAGGTCGGCTCCATCTCCGCCAACTCGGACGAAGCCATCGGCAAGATCATTGCCGACGCGATGGACAAGGTTGGCAAGGAAGGCGTGATCACCGTGGAAGACGGCAAGTCGCTCGAATCCGAACTCGACGTCGTCGAAGGCATGCAGTTCGACCGCGGCTACCTGTCGCCCTACTTCATCAACAACCCGGAAAAGCAAGCCGCTTTGCTGGACAACCCCTTCGTGCTGCTCTACGACAAGAAGATCAGCAACATCCGTGACCTGCTGCCCACGCTGGAACAAGTCGCCAAGTCGGGCCGTCCGCTGTTGATCATTGCCGAAGACGTCGAAGGCGAAGCCCTGGCAACGCTGGTGGTCAACACCATCCGCGGCATCCTGAAGGTCGTGGCCGTCAAGGCGCCTGGCTTCGGCGATCGCCGCAAGGCCATGCTGGAAGACATCGCCATCCTGACCGGTGGCAAGGTCATCGCCGAGGAAGTCGGCATGTCGCTGGAAAAAGTCACCCTGGCAGACCTGGGCTCGGCCAAGCGCATCGAAGTGGGCAAGGAAAACACCATCATCATTGATGGCGCCGGTGCCAATGCCGACATCGAAGCTCGCGTCAAGCAAGTGCGCGTGCAGATCGAGGAAGCCACCAGCGACTATGACCGCGAGAAGCTGCAAGAGCGCGTGGCCAAGCTGGCTGGCGGTGTTGCCGTGATCAAGGTGGGCGCTGCCACCGAAGTCGAGATGAAGGAAAAGAAGGCACGCGTCGAAGACGCCCTGCACGCCACCCGCGCGGCCGTGGAAGAAGGCATCGTGGCTGGTGGCGGCGTGGCGCTGCTGCGCGCCAAGCAGTCCGCTGGCAAGATCAAGGGTGACAATTCCGACCAGGACCACGGCATCAGCCTGGTGCTCAAGGCAATCGAAGCTCCGCTGCGCGAGATCGTGTACAACGCCGGTGGCGAAGCCTCGGTGGTGGTCAACGCAGTGCTGGCTGGCAAGGGCAACTACGGCTTCAATGCCGCCAACGACACCTATGGCGACATGATCGAAATGGGTATTCTGGATCCCACCAAGGTGACCCGCACGGCACTGCAGAACGCAGCGTCGGTGGCCTCCCTGATGCTGACCACCGAATGCATGGTCGCCGAATCGCCAAAGGCTGAAGGCGCTGGCGGTGGCATGGGCGGCATGGGTGGTGGCGACATGGGTGGTATGGGCGGCATGGGCGGCATGGGCATGTAATCTGCTCCTTGCCTGACGACCTGCCGCGTCGTTGTTTGGGTTTGCCGTACCGTTGGTACTGTCTGCACCCAAACGCCTAGCGGTAGATCGTCATGCTGCGTCGATGTGCGTTGCTGCACGCGACAATCAAGACAAAACCCCGCAGGGCGTGAGCTCTGCGGGGTTTTGTCATGGTGAGTCGGCCTCTGGAAGAAGAGGCCCACCGATGGGCCGTTCAAACGGCAATCAGGACCGCCCCATGCGCCGCGCCGGGTCTTCATCCTGCATGACTTCGCCGGCCCATTGCCGCAGCCGAGCGGTGTCGGCGCGCAGCACCTCCTGCTTGACGGCCAGAATCTGCGCCGGATGCATGGAAAAACTGCGCAAGCCCATGCCCAACAGCAGGCGCGTCATCTCCACATCGCCGGCCATCTCGCCGCAGACGCTGACGCTCTTGCCCTGCAAGTCACACTCGGCGATGGTGTCGGCCACCAGGCGCAGCACCGCCGGGTGCAGGGGATCGTACAGATGGGCGACCGACTCGTCGGCACGGTCGATGGCCAGGGTGTACTGGATCAGATCATTGGTGCCGATGGAGAGGAAGTCGAAGTACTTCAGGAACATCTTCAGCGTCAGGGCCGCCGCCGGAATCTCGATCATTGCGCCCAGCTTGACCGGGCCGTAGACCACCCCGCGCTGATCGAGCTCGGTACGCGCGCGCGCCAGCAGCGCGAGCGTCTGGCGGATCTCGCTGGCATGGACCAGCATCGGAATGAGCAGCCCGACCTGTCCGTGCGCAGCAGCGCGCAGGATGGCCCGCAACTGCGTGAGGAACATGGCCGGATCGGCCAGGCTCCAACGAATCGCGCGCAGCCCCAGCGCCGGATTGAGGTGTGACTCGTCGCGGGCTGACTTGTTCAGCGGTTTGTCGGCGCCGATGTCCACCGTGCGAATCGTCACCGGCAGGCCCTGCATGCCCTCCACAGCCCTCCGATAAGCCTGGTACTGCTCCTCTTCGTCGGGAAGATTGCCATTGCGTCCCATGAACAGGAACTCGCTGCGAAACAGCCCGACGCCGACCGCCCCCGACTTGACCGCGCCGCAGGCGTCCTCGGGCATCTCAATGTTGGCCAGCAGCTCGATCCGCTGCCCATCCATGGTCAAGGCCGGCGTGTGCAACAGGCGCGTCAGCCGGCCTCGCTCCAACTCGCGCTGGCGTTGCTTGAAACCATACTCAGCCAGGATGATGGGCGAGGGATCGACGATCACCACTCCGGCATCGCCATCGATGATCACCCAGTCGTCCTGACGAATCAGCTGGCTGCAAGTTCGCGCCCCGACCACCGCGGGGATGTCCATGCTGCGCGCCACGATCGCCGTGTGGGAGGTCTTGCCGCCGACATCGGTGACGAACCCGCCGAACACACTCTGCTTGAACTGCAACATGTCCGCCGGTGACAGATCGTGCGCGATCAACACCAAGGGAACATCCACGGTATCGTCCAGCAGCACATCCTGTTGCGCTCGCCTGCGCTCGGCACGTCCCGGCACCGTGACGACCGCCGAGCCAACGCCCTTCATGGCGCGCAGGACCTTCTCCGCAATCTGCTCCAGATCCGCCTTGCGCTCGCGCAGGTACTCGTCCTCCATCTCGTCAAATTGACGGGCGATGACTTCGAGT
>Ga0208628_1000800_pt1 | contig 13110 bp, 9 predicted proteins | sample LakWasMet16_LOW5_2_FD_183864 | JGI IMG/M metagenome (GOLD analysis project Ga0208628, IMG submission 183864) | Freshwater sediment methanotrophic microbial communities from Lake Washington under simulated oxygen tension - Sediment Metagenome... | ecosystem: Environmental > Aquatic > Freshwater >... | reverse complement strand
GTTGCGCTCGGCCAGCGAGTAGCCCAGCGCGTTGTAGGCGTGGTGGTAGTCAGGGCGGCCGGCGATGACCGTTCGAAGCAGGCGCTCCATGTCCTCGATGCGGCCCATCTTCTCCGCCACCATGGCTTGGTCGTACGCCAGGTCAAGGTCGGCCGGGTCGCGCTTGAGGGCCTCGCCGAGCATCTCGTAGGCGGCGGTGTAGTGCTTCTGGTCGCGCAGCAACTGGATCTCCGCCGTCATGCGAAAGCGCTCCTCGGCGGGCGTGTTGGCGGGCAGGCTGCGCAGCAGCTTGCGCGCCTGTTCCAGCTTGCCCTGGCGCGCCAGCAGCGACGCGCGGCGGATCTGTACGCTGGGCAAGTCGTCTGCGCTGACGACGCGGTCGAGCCAACTCTTGGCCTGGGCGTAGTCGCGGCGTTGCTCGGCAATCTGCGCCAGTGACAGGTAGGCCTGCACCATGCCACGATCGGTGTCTGTCGCCGGCTTGGCCGGTCCCACTGTCGGCGCCAGTGCGATGAACCGCAGGAAGGACTTCTCGGCGGCTGCCAGCCTGCCATCCTGCAGCTCCAGCGCGCCCTGGATCAACCATGCCTGCGCCAGATCGGGCTTCTCCGTCGTGACAAGCTGCAACTGTGCCGAGGCCTCGCCATAACGCTGTGCGCCCAGCAGGGCTTCTGCATAGGCCATGCGAAATTCGGCCGAGGGCTTGCCCTCAAGGTACTTCTTCACCAGCGCTTCGGCTTGCGGCAGTTTGGCATCCATCACGGCCAGGGCCAGCAAGGCGGGCGCCTCGGCCTTGGCATCGAGCGCCTGCGCGGCACGCGCCGCCTCCAGCGCGCCGGCCAAATTGGCTGCCTCCAGGCGCAGCCGGCCGATGGTGCTCCAGGCCGCCACACCGATGCTGGGATGGTTGATGTAGTCTGCCAGTGCCTGCTCCACCACGCTGGCCACCAGGGCCTTGTCGCTGGCGCGGCCAAAACTGCGCGCGAGGGATGCCACGGCGGCGGCCCGCTCCTTGCTGTCAATCAGGGCGATCTCGCGCTTGAGGGGCTCGGCCAGCTCGCCAATGCGGTTCATGCTGATCAGGATCTGCAGCACATAGCGATTGGCCTCGCGCGACGACGGGTGGGCCTGCTTCCAGGCGCGTGCCGCCATCAGGGCGGATTCGCCGGAGCGGGCCTGCAGGGCGATGTCCACGGCGCGCTGGTAGAGCTTGGCGTCGCGCGTCTTGTTCGCCGCGTCGAGCATCAGCGCAAACCCGGCGCCCGGCTCGCCGCCGCGTACATTGAGCTCACCAATCAGCAGCTGGTAGAACAATTCGCTGGTGAGGGCGGAACTGACCGCGGGCTCGGCATCCTTGCCCGGGGCCTGCGCGTGGGCAACCAGCGCGCTGACAAGGAGAACGGGCGCCGCTAGGCGTTTGAGGGGCAACATCGAATCATAATAATCCATCTGCACCATGCCATGCGTCCATGCCCGAACTTCCCGAAGTCGAAGTCACCCGAATGAGTTTTGCCGACCGGATCGCCGGTGCCGAGGTGCAGGCCGTGCACCTCGGCAAGCCCCTGCGCTGGCCGCTTGGATGTGCGCCGCAGGCCCTGATTGGGCGCACCGTGCTGGCGGTTCGCCGGCGCGGCAAGTACCTGTTGCTGGAGCTCGATCGGGGGGTGTTGTTGATCCATCTTGGGATGTCGGGGCGGCTGCTGTTTGCGCCGACGCTGCCCGCAGCCGGCGAGCACGATCATTTCGAGCTGGGCACCGGCCGGGGGGTGCTGCGTCTGCACGACCCGCGCCGGTTTGGTGCGGTGGTGTTCGTGCCGTCGCTGGACGCCCCGATGGCGCGCAAGCTGCTGGGCGGGTTGGGTGTCGAGCCCTTGACCGAGGCGTTTACACCCCAGAGCTTTCACGCCCAGTTGCACAAGCGCCAGCCCGCCATCAAGCAGGTGTTGTTGGCAGGCGACATTGTCGTCGGCGTGGGCAACATTTACGCCTCCGAGGCGCTGTTCATGGCGGGCATCAGACCTACCATTAGCGCCAGGCGTTTGAGTCTGGCGCGTTGCGTCAGGCTGCATGCTGCGATTCGAGAGGTTCTGAGCCGGGCGATCGAGCGTGGCGGCAGTACCTTGCGGGATTTCAGCAGTGCCGATGGCCAGAACGGCTATTTCCAGATGGAAGCGATGGTCTACGGTCGTGAGGGGCTCGAATGCCGGGTCTGTCATGCGAGCATCAAATGCCTGCGGCAGGGACAGCGATCGACGTTTTTCTGCCCCCGCTGTCAGAAGAGCTGAGAGGTTTACCGCCGCTCGGTGCTATATTGAAAGATTGCTCGGAGGCATTTTGGGTACTTCATTCAACGAACAGTTTGACCAACATGGTACGTGGCGGCGTGAGTTCGCGCTGCGGTTGAAGCTGCTCGCCGAGTGGATGAAGGATCACGAGTTGCTCGACGCCGCGGTCGAGGAGCGGCTGCGCCGTCTGGAAACCCATGTGCGCTCCGACAAGGTCATGGTGGCCTTCGTCGCCGAGTTCTCACGCGGCAAGTCCGAACTGATCAACGCCGTGTTCTTTGCAGGGTACGGGCGGCGCATCATGCCTGCCAGCGCCGGTCGCACCACCATGTGCCCGACCGAGATGAGCTACGACGCCGAGGTGCCACCGTGCTTGCGGCTGCTACCCATCGAGACCCGGCTGCAGCCGCAGGCCTTGATGGAGTGGCGCATGGTCCCCGAGAAATGGACCCGCATCGACCTCGACGTGCACAACCCGCAGCAACTGGCGATGGCGCTGGAGAAGGTCGCCGAGACCCGCCGCGTCACGCAGGATGAGGCGCGCGCGCTGGGCTTCTGGCAGAGCCAGGCGCCGGAAGACAACCCGATGCTCGACGCCCAGGGCATGGTGGAGGTGCCCAAGTGGCGCCATGCCCTCATCAACATCGCCCATCCGCTACTGAAGCAGGGGCTGGTCATCCTGGATACGCCGGGGCTCAACGCCATTGGCGCCGAGCCGGAACTGACCGTCAGCCTGATTCCGCAGTCCCACGCCGTGGTGTTCATTCTGGGCGCCGACACCGGGGTGACCAAGTCCGACCTGTCGATCTGGCGCGAACACCTGATGGCCGATACCGGGGACACCGCGACGCGCCTGGTGGTTCTCAACAAGATTGATTCGCTGTGGGATGCATTGAGCTCACCCAAGCAGATTCAGGATCAGATCGATCGGCAATGCGAGTCCACTGCCGAGATCCTCGGCGTGCCGGTCGAGCAGGTCATTCCCGTCTCTGCCCACAAGGGGCTGGTGGCCAAGGTCACCGACGACGCCGAGTTGCTGGAGCGCAGTTGCCTGCTCAATCTGGAACAGGCCCTGGGTGAAAGCATCATGGGGCAGCGCCAGAAGATGCTGGCGGCGGCGGTCGCCACGGGCATCTCGGACTTGCGCGCGGAAACCGCGCGGGTGATCAACATCCGGCGCCGCGATCTGGCCGACCAGGCGATGGAGTTGCACGGCCTCAAGGGCAAGAATTCCTCCGTCATCAAGAACATGCGCTCGCGCATATCGCAGGAGCAGGCCGAATTCGATCTGGGCGGCGCGCGCATCCATGCGGTGCGTTCGGTGCACCTCAAGTTGCTGCGGGAGGTCTTCAGCCTGCTGGGCTCCACGGCACTGAAGCGGGAAATGGCGCAGTTGGTGTCCACCTTGCAGCAAAAGGGCCTCAAGCTGGGCGTCAAGAAGGCCTATGGCGAGACCTTCGAACGCCTGCGCGGCAGCTTTGCCAAGGTGCAGACGCTGACCGCTGAGATCCAGTCCATGCTGGACGCAACCTTCCGTCAGCTCAATGCCGAGTATGGCTTCTCGCTGCAGGTCTCACCCGAGCCGCAGATGGACGGCTACCTGCGCGACCTGGGCTTGCTGGAGCGCAGCCACTTGCAGTATCTGGGCATAGGCAACGCGTTTCGCCTGGCGCAGCCCGAGTTTGCCGATCGACTGGTGCGTGCACTGGCGACCCGTTTGCGCGCGATTCATGAATCTGCGGTTGGGGACATCGAGCTCTGGAGCAAGGCGGCCGCGTCCCAGCTCGACGCGCAATTGCGTGAGCGCCGGCGCAACTTCAGCCGCCGCCTTGAAGCGATCGACCGGATTCAGCAGGCCGCTGGCGGCCTGACCGATCGCATCGGCGAGATCCGGGCACAGGAGCATGCCCTGACGCTGCTCGACACCAAGTTGTCCGAACTCACGCAGGTGCTGATCCACGCGCAGGCGTCACCCCGCGCCGAGACATCACCCGCTCCCTTGATGGCCTAGTGGCTGTGGCAGCCCCGACGCTGGCCGACCAGGTCGTGGCCTGGCAGCGCGTGCACGGCCGCAATGACTTGCCATGGCAGGGGCGGCGTGAGCCCTATCATGTGTGGCTGTCGGAGATCATGCTCCAGCAGACCCAGGTGGCCACGGTGCGCGAATACTTCGCGCGCTTCATCGAACGCTTCCCCGATCTCGATCGTCTGGCCGCAGCGAGCCTGGACGAGGTGCTGGGTCTGTGGAGTGGTCTGGGCTACTACAGCCGGGCGCGCAACCTGCATCGCTGCGCGATCCAGGTCTGCCGCGACCACGGTGGTGTCTTTCCGCGCAGTGCCGAGCTGCTGCAGACCTTGCCCGGCATTGGGCGCTCGACGGCGGCGGCCATCGCCTCCCTTTGCTTCGGCGAGCGCGTGGCGATTCTGGATGGCAACGTCCGGCGCGTGTTGTGCCGTTATCTCGGCTTTGATGCGGACCTGTCGCTGCGCGCCAACGAACAGGCCTTGTGGGCGCACGCCACCGACTTGTTGCCGACGCGCCAATTGGGGCGCAGCATGCCGCGCTACACCCAGGGCCTGATGGACCTGGGTGCCACGCTGTGCACCTTGCGCCAGCCGGACTGCGCCGCCTGCCCGCTGGCGGGTGACTGCGTGGCCAAGCGCCTGGGAACGCCGCAGCGCTTTCCGGTCAAGACGCGCAAGCTCAAGAGAACGTCCCAGTCGATCTGGCTGCTGTGGCTGGGTAGCGAAGACCACGATGTCTGGTTGAGCCCGAGGCCCACACCGGGTGTCTGGGCCGGCCTGTATTGCTTCCCGCTGTTTGAAGACCGCGCCACGCTGCAGGGCGCGTTGCCACGGCGGCTGCAGCACCAGTTGGTGGACCTGCCGCCCCTGCGCCATGTGCTGACCCACAAGGATCTGTATCTGCATCCGGTCAGGCTGGTTCGGGCGGACACCGGTTGGCAACCCGGGATGGACGGCGCCTGGTTCGGCCCGCAGCAGTTGGCGCGATTGGGCCTGCCCGCGCCGATTCGCAAACTACTGCATCGCGCTTGAGGCCGCGGCGTCGAGCTCGCGGTGGCGTCTGAGCGTGACCCAGCGCTCGCCAAACACGGCCGCGAGTTGCTCGACCAGGTAGACCGAGCGGTGCTGGCCGCCGGTGCAGCCGATTGCAACCGTGACGTAGCTGCGGTGATCGCGCGCCAGCTTGTCCAGCCAGTGGCCCAGGAACTGCTCGATGTGCGACTGCATCTGCGTGACCTCGGCCTGCTCGGCCAGGAACTCGGCGACCGCCGCGTCGCGTCCCGTGAACTCGCGCAGGTCCGGGTCGTAGTGGGGGTTGGGCAGCATGCGTACGTCGAACACAAAGTCGGCGTCACCCGGGATGCCACGCTTGAAGGCGAAGGACTCGAACACCAGCGTCAGCTGCGCAGCCGGTGCGGAAATCAGCGACTTGACGTAGCCCTGCAGCTGCGAGGCACGGATGATGCTGGTATCGATTACATGCGCCTGTTCGCGCAGGTCACCGAGCAGTTCGCGCTCCAGTTCGATGGCATCAACCAAGGCGCGCCGCGGCGTCTTGGCCGGGCTGTCGGCACCGGTCTGCGACAGCGGGTGCTTGCGCCGAGTTTCGGAGTAGCGGCGCACCAGCGTGCCGGTGGTGGCGTCCAGGAACAGCGGCATCACCGTGACGCCCTGTTTGCGCAGCGTGGCCAGGTGCTGGGGCACCAGCGGCAGCGAGGTGGCGCTGCGCACATCCATGGCGATCGCCAGCCGTGTGGCCTTGTGCTTGCGCTCCAGGGCGACGAAGGGCAGCAGCAGTTCGGGAGGCAGGTTGTCGACGCAGAAGTAGCCGGCGTCCTCCAACGCGTTGAGCGCCACCGACTTGCCCGAGCCGGACATGCCCGTGATCAGCACAATCTGCAGCGCGGCGTGCTTGGTGCCCATGTCCTCAGCCCCGCGTGCGCAGCATTTCCTTGGCGTGCGCCAGGGTGGTGCCCGACAGGTGCTCGCCGCCGAGCATGCGCGCGATCTCGGCCACCCGCTGTTCGCCGCTGACCGCGTGCATGGAGCTGACGGTGACGCCGCCGCGCAACTGCTTGCTGACGACCAGGTGATGGTCGGCGCAAGCGGCAACCTGTGGCAAGTGGGTAACGGCCAGCACCTGCCGGTCCACGCCCAGCTGCTTCATCAGGCGGCCCACTGTTTCGGCCACGGTGCCGCCGACCCCGGCGTCCACCTCGTCAAAGATCAGGGTCTGCGCCTGCCCGAGCTGGCTGGTGGTGACCGCGATGGCCAGTGCGATGCGTGACAGCTCCCCGCCGGAGGCAACCTTGCCAATCGGTCGCGCCGTGCTGCCGGCGTGACCTGCCACCAGAAATCCGACGTCTTCGAGGCCATGCTCACAGGCTTGCGACGCCTCCTGCAGCGATACGTCGAATTGACCGCCCTGCATGCCCAAGCCCTGCATGGCCAGCGTCACGGTCTTGGCCAGCGCCGGCGCCGCCTTGCGGCGCGCTGCAGAGACGGCGCGCGCTTCCCTGCGGTAGGCCGCCTGTGTGTTCTGCTCGGCCTGGCTCAGCCCGGCCAGATCGGCTGCGGCGTCCAGTTGCGCCAATTCGGCGCGCCAGCTTGCCAGCAGACCCGGCAGTTCTTCGGGGGCGCGCTTGTAGCGCCGTGCCAGCGACAACCATTGGGACAGGCGCGCATCGAGTTCGGCCAGGCGTTGCGGATCGGGTTCGGTCTTGCGCAGGTAGGTGCGCAGACTGTGAGCGGCGTCTTCAACCTGCGCCAGACTGGAGGCCAGCAAATCGGACAGCGCGGCGAACTCGGGCTCCAGGTGGGCCTGCGCCTGCAAGGCCTGGCAGGCTGAATTCAGCGTGCCGAGCGTGCCGCCGTCCTCCTGGTCCAGACTGTCCAGCGCAGCCTGCGCCGAATCCAGCAGTGCCTGCCCGTTGGACAGGCGGCCATGCTCGGTGTTGAGGTCCGCCCATTCACCCGCCTGCGGCGCGAGCTTGTCGAGTTCGCCGATCTGCCAGCTCAGGCGCTCGCGCTCTCGCTGCAAGGACTCCTGCGCGGCATGCGCCTGGGTCAGCGTCGCCTGGGCTTGCCGCCACTGTTGCCAGAGCGTGCTCAGGGCGGTGGTGTCGATCTGCGCGTAACCGTCAAGCAGCCCGCGCACCGCCTCGGGCCGGGTCAGGCTCTGCCAGGCGTGCTGGCCATGGATGTCGAGCAGTTGCTCGCCGAGCTCGCGCAGTTGTGCGGCGGTGGCGGGGCTGCCATTGATCCAGGCCCGACTCTTGCCCTGCGTGTCGATCGTGCGGCGCAGCAGCAACTCTTCGCCCTGGTCAAAGCCGGCGCTGGCGAGCCAGCCCTGCAGTGACGGTGACATGTCGAACTCGACGCTGATATCGGCCCGGCTCGTGCCTTCGCGGATCACCCCGACATCGGCGCGGCCGCCGGTGGCCAACTGCAAGGCGTCGATCAGGATCGACTTGCCGGCGCCGGTTTCACCGGTCAGGACCGTGAAGCCGGTCGAGAGGTCCAGATCCAGCTCCTGGACGATCACAAAGTCGCGAAGAACGATGCGCTTGAGACTCACGGCAAGGCCACTCCTTCATTCCAATGCAGTTTCTGGCGCAGCGTGTCAAAGTAGGTCCATCCCTTGGGGTGCAGAAAGCGCACGTGGTGCTGCGAGCGTGTCACCACGATGCGGTCACCGTGCAGCAGTGACGCCAGGGACTGCATGTCGAAGCTGGCGCTGGCGTCCCGGCCTGCTACAACTTCAATAGCAATCTCGGAAGTGTTGGCCAGCACGATCGGCCGATTTGACAGCGTGTGCGGAGCGATGGGCACCAGCACCCAGCCGGGGATCGACGGGTGCAGCAGGGGCCCCCCGGCCGACAGCGCGTAGGCCGACGAGCCGGTGGGCGTGGCGATGATCAGGCCGTCCGCGCGCTGGTTGGAGACAAAATGCCCGTCCACCTCGACCCGCAGCTCCACCATGCCCGAGGTCGCGCCGCGGTTGACCACCACGTCGTTCATGGCCATCGCGTCAAACACGCAGCGCCCGTCGCGCATCACCTTGGCCTGCATCAGGCTGCGGTGGTCCTCCTCATACTCGCCACCCAGCATCGGGGCCAGCGCTGCCGCAAAGCTGTTGAAGCGGATGTCGGTGATGAAACCCAGGCGTCCCTGGTTGATGCCTATCAGGGGCACGTTGTAGGCGGCCAGCTGGCGGCCAATGCCCAGCATGGTGCCGTCGCCACCCACCACCAGCCCGAGGTCGCAATGGCGCCCGATGCCCGCGACATTCATCAACGGGTAGCCGGTGATGCTCATGTTGCCGGCGGTTTCGGTCTCGATCACGACTTCGCAACCCAGCGTGTGCAGAAACTGGGCGATGTCCAGCAGCGCATTGCGTGACGAGGCGCCCGACGCGCCGGGCGCCAGCGTCTGGTACTTGCCGAACAAGGCGACCTGGCTGAAATTTGACTTCATTGGCAAATTACATCACTAAAATGCAGCCATGCTGGACGACCGTTCGAAGTTGTTGTTGAAAGCGCTGGTGGAGCGCTACATAGCCGATGGGCAGCCGGTTGGATCGCGTACGCTGTCGCGTGCATCGGGCCTTGAGCTCTCGCCGGCGACGATACGCAACGTGATGGCGGACCTGGAGGAACTGGGGCTGATCGTCAGTCCGCACACCTCGGCCGGGCGCATCCCCACCGCGCGTGGCTACCGGCTGTTCGTCGACACCATGCTGACCGTGCAGCACGGCCAGATTGCGCCGCAAACCCTCGCCTTCGATCAACCGCAGAAGGTGATCTCCAACGCCGCCAACCTGCTCTCCAGTCTGTCGCAGTTTGTTGGCGTGGTGATGGCGCCGCGGCGCAGTTCGGTGTTTCGGCACATCGAGTTTCTGCGCCTGTCGGAGCGCCGGATCCTGGTGATCATCGTCTCGCCCGAGGGCGATGTGCAGAACCGCGTGATCTTCACCGAGATGGACTACTCGCAGGCTCAATTGGTCGAGGCCGCCAACTTCCTGAACAGCAACTACGTGGGTCTGGCCATCGAGCAGGTGCAGGAGCGGCTGCAAAACGAGGTGGAGTCCTTGCGCGTGGAGATCGCCACCTTGATGCAGGCCGCCGTGGCGGTGAGCTCGGAGGCCATGTCCGACACGCGCGACGAGGTGGTCATCTCCGGTGAGCGCAATCTGCTGTCGGTGTCCGACTTTTCCAGCGACATGGGGCATCTGCGTCGGGCCTTCGAGCTGTTCGAGCAGAAGGCCCAGCTGATGCGCCTGCTCGACATCGCCGGTCAGGCCGATGGCGTGCGCATCTTCATCGGTGGCGAGAGCCAAGTGGTGCCGTTCGAGGACCTGTCGATCGTCAGCGCACCGTACGAGGTGGATGGCCAGGTGGTGGGCACCCTGGGCGTCATTGGTCCGACGCGCATGGCCTACGACCGCATGATCCAGATCGTGGACATCACCGCCAAGCTGGTCAGCAACGCCCTGAGTCACCACAAGTAGGCCCTTACAATCGTCCCTTCGGTCGGGGCGTTAGCTCAGTTGGTTAGAGCAGAGGACTCATAATCCTTTGGTCGTTGGTTCAAGTCCAACACGCCCTACCAAGTCTGCAAATCCACAAGCCACGCTATCAATTTGGTAGCGTGGCTCTTGTCGTTTTGACCACCAACTCCTCACAGCGGTGCGCCGCATCCCCCCGGGCCATCCATGTCTTGCTACGGAATTCGTAGTAACCCGGTGTCGGGGTGTTTGACAGTCGTTGTTGCGAATTATCAATTGGCGGTTACTTTCGCTTACAAATCAAGGCTCTTTCTGGCGTGGCCTGAAACTTGCTGAATTCTGACACGTACTGGTTGGTAGTACGAACAAACCTATAGGTGGAGACAGTATGAGCAGATTGAAATCGTTAAGAACCGTGGCCCGGGCATCGATGCTGGCAGGCCTGCTGGCCGGAGCAATGGGCGCACAAGCGTCGGCCGTGAATGGCCGTAGCATCGAGGCGTTGATCACCTCCGGCGCGCTGCCCGACACGCCTGCGGCGCGCGTGGACCCCAACACGGCCGCGTCGCCATTCTCCGGGGTGGTGAGCATCAACATCGTGTCCGCTGCGGGCAGCTTCATCTGCTCCGGGGCGCTGGTTGACCAGTACCACGTGGTGTCGGCCGGGCATTGTGTCGATGATGATGGATTGGGCCACGTCATTGACCTCAAGAAGCCGGGCAACTCGGTGCGCGTGATATTCAACGCCAGTTCGGTGGTGGGTGATCCGGGGCGGGCAGTCATTGCCGCCAATCGGGTGGACATCAACCCAGGCTACCAAGGCTTTGGCAATTGCCCGGCTGGTGTTCCCGGTTTTTGTGTCAATGACGATGTCGCGGTGATTCAACTGTCGGCTCCGGCACCCGCCGCGGCAAAGACCTACAAGCTCTACGGTAGCGCAGTGGGCGAGGGCACGGTCTTCACGATGGTTGGCTACGGTACCAGCGGTGACGGCTGGAACGGGTACACCGTCAGCCCGGCGTTTCGGGTGAAGCGCTCCGGCAAGAACGTGTACGACTTCACGGAAACCGATGACGAAGCGCATTTCGCCGCCGGCAGTGCGCGCGAGGTTTGGTATGCCGACTTTGACGGCACCGCGCCGGATGGCACCGTGATCGACACATTTTGCGATCCGTCGGTCCTGGGTGTGGCGCGCTGCGGTGTGTCGCTGGGCAATGCCATAGAGTCCAACATCGGCGGCGGCGACTCCGGTGGTCCATCCTTTGTGCTGGTTGGCGATGAGTATCAGCTGGTGGCCAACAACACCTTTGGGTTCTCCATGGGCATCTCGCCTCGCGGCGGCTTTGGTGATGGCATGGGCGGTATCCTGCTCGACCCGTACCGCTCGTGGATTCGCTCTACGGTGCCGGAGCCGGACTCGCTGGCCTTGCTGGCTTTCGGCCTGGCCGGACTGGCAGTGGCTCGGCGCCGGCGCAAATAGCCGACCCGCTCGCGATCCGTTTCGCGGGCTGCTTGCACTGACAAAACGCCCCGATTGGGGCGTTTGTCGTTGTGACCACGGTAGTGCCGGAGCTTGCCAGAGCGCACGGTGCGACGCACCGCCTGCACCGCCGCGGATTCATCCCGCGATTTGCACAGTTTGTGCACAACTTGTCCCGCGCTTGTCACCAGTCATTCACTGGCCTTCGTCCGGCGCTGCGGTTAGCATGAGAAGCTTCTCAAGGAATCGACCATGTCTGCCGTGCTTTCTGCCGTGGATGACCACTACGGCTCTGATCTTCAGGTTGCGCAGTTGCGCATTCCACCGCACTCCATCGAGGCCGAATCCAGCGTGCTGGGCGGCTTGTTGCTGGACAATGGGGCGTGGGATCGGGTCAGCGATGCGTTGACCGACGGCGACTTCTACCGCTATGAGCACCGGCTGGTCTTTGCCGCCATTGGCGCCCTGATCAATGCGTCCAAGCCGGCCGACGTGATCACGGTCTACGAGCAGCTGCAAAGCCTGGGCAAGGCCGAGGAGATTGGTGGCCTGACCTACCTGAACTCGCTCGCCCAGTACGTGCCCAGCGCCGGCAATATTCGCCGCTATGCCGAGATCGTGCGCGAGCGCTCGATTCTGCGCAAGCTGGTAACCGCCAGCGACGAGATCGCCACCAACGCCTTCAATCCCAAGGGACGGCCGGTGGCGGCGATCCTCGACGAGTCCGAGCAGAAGATCTTCAACATCGGTGAAGAAGGCTCGCGCATGAAGCAGGGCTTCCAGTCGATGGACACGCTGGTCGTGACCCTGCTGGACCGCGTGCAGGAGATGGCCGACAACCCCAACGACGTGACAGGGGTACCCACCGGTTTTTACGACCTGGACCGCATGACAGCGGGTTTTCAGGCGGGCGACCTGATCGTGCTGGCGGCGCGTCCATCCATGGGCAAGACGGCGCTGGCGATCAACATCGCCGAGCACGTGGCGCTCAACGAAGGCTTGCCGGTGGCGGTGTTTTCGATGGAAATGGGCGCCGCCCAGTTGGCGGTGCGTATCGTCGGTTCCATCGGCCGGATCGACCAGGGGCACCTTCGCACTGGCAAACTGACGGATGACGAATGGCCGCGCCTGACCGAGGCAATCGAGAAGCTTCGCACGATTTCCCTGCACATCGACGAGACCGCCGGTCTGACCTCCAGCGAGCTGCGCGCCAGTGCCCGGCGCCTGTCGCGCCAGTGCGGCAAGCTGGGCTTGATCGTGGTCGATTATTTGCAGCTGATGAGCGGCTCCAGCAACGACGGCGAGAACCGTGCCACCGAGCTGGGCGAGATCTCGCGTGGCCTCAAGATGCTGGCCAAGGAACTGCAATGCCCGGTGATTGCCCTGTCGCAGTTGAACCGAAGCGTGGAGCAGCGCCCCGACAAGCGTCCCATGATGAGCGATCTGCGTGAGTCTGGCGCCATCGAGCAGGACGCGGACATCATCATGTTCATCTACCGCGACGAGTACTACACCAAGGATGCCTGCAAGGAGCCCGGCGTGGCCGAGGTGATCATTGCCAAGCAGCGTAACGGCCCGACCGGTGTGGTCAAGCTGGCCTTCCTCAAGCCCATCACCAAGTTCGAGAGCCTGGCCAGCGGCGGCAGCGGGGATTTCTAGAGAACTTCACTGGCGTAGTCCGCGAGCCGCGAACGTTCGCCACGCGCCAAAGTGATGTGGCCGCCGTGTGGCCAGCCCTTGAACTTGTCCACCGCGAAGGTCAGGCCCGAGGAGCCTTCGGTCAGGTAAGGTGTGTCGATCTGGGCCAGATTGCC
>Ga0208628_1000788_pt1 | contig 13298 bp, 9 predicted proteins | sample LakWasMet16_LOW5_2_FD_183864 | JGI IMG/M metagenome (GOLD analysis project Ga0208628, IMG submission 183864) | Freshwater sediment methanotrophic microbial communities from Lake Washington under simulated oxygen tension - Sediment Metagenome... | ecosystem: Environmental > Aquatic > Freshwater >... | reverse complement strand
CACCTAGCGAACGCAGGTAATACGTGGTTTTCAGCCCGCGTTGCCAGGCCAGCAGGTAGGTGTCATGCAGCTTTTTACCGGAAGGAAGCGCAAAGTAGAGATTTAAGGATTGCGCCTGGTCTATCCATTTTTGCCGCCGGGCGGCGGCTTCCACCAGCCAAGTGGGGTCAATCTCAAATGCCGTGGCATAGAGCGTTTTTAGTTCGGTGGGGATGCGGTCAATTTTAGCTAATGAGCCGTCGTAATATTTGATGTCGGCTATCATCACTTCATCCCACAAATCCAGCACCTTAAGCTCATTGACCAAAGCCTCGTTAACCACGGTAAATTCGCCGGACAGGTTGGATTTTACATACAGGTTTTGGTAGTCCGGCTCAATACTGGCAGACACGCCGATAATATTGGCAATGGTAGCGGTCGGTGCAATGGCGACACAGTTGGAGTTGCGTATGCCGTGTTGCTGAATTCTGGTTCTCAAGCCATCCCAATCCAATGTGCTGCTGCGATCAACTTCCACCTGACCGCCGCGTGCTTCGCTCAACAGGTTTAGCGTGTCCAGCGGTAAAATACCCTGATTCCACAAACTGCCCTTAAAGCTGGAATAAGCACCGCGCTCTTCTGCTAACCGGCTTGACGCCGAATAGGCGTGATAGCACACAGTTTCCATGGTGCTATCAGCGAACTCAACCGCGGCCATTGAGGCGTAAGGAATCCTCAATGCATGCAGGCAATCCTGAAAGCCCATGATGCCAAGGCCCACAGGGCGATGGCGAAAATTCGAATTACGCGCACTGCCGACCGCATAAAAATTGATGTCGATGACATTGTCCAACATCCGCATTGCGGTAGTGATGGTGGCTTTGAGCTTAGCTTGATCCAGTACCCATTTGCCGTTACTTCGACTGCGCTCAGCACAGGTTTCTTGTTGCAAATGCGCCATCAGATTCACCGAACCCAAATTGCAAACGGCGATTTCAGTGGCAGAGGTATTCAGGGTAATCTCGGTGCAAAGATTCGAGCTATGCACCACGCCGACGTGCTGTTGCGGCGAACGAATGTTGCAGGCGTCCTTAAAGGTAATCCAGGGATGACCCGTTTCAAACAGCATGGACAGCATTTTGCGCCACAGTTGCAGGGCCGCAACGCGCTTAAACTGCCTGATTTCACCCAGATCGGCACGACGTTCGTACTCGCAATAAGCGGTTGCAAACGCGCTACCGAATTTGTCGTGCAAATCCGGCACATCCGATGGTGAAAATAATGTCCACTCGGCGTTTTCACTGACGCGCTGCATAAACAAATCAGGAATCCAGTGCGCGGTGTTCATGTCGTGGGTGCGGCGGCGGTCGTCGCCGGTGTTTTTGCGCAAATCCAGAAATTCTTCGATGTCCAGATGCCATGTTTCCAAGTAGCCGCACACTGCACCCTTGCGCTTGCCGCCTTGATTGACCGCGACGGCGGTATCGTTGACTACTTTTAAAAACGGAATCACCCCCTGGCTCTTGCCGTTGGTGCCTTTGATGCGTGAACCCAAAGCCCGTACCGGTGTCCAGTCATTACCTATGCCGCCGGCATATTTTTGTAACAAAGCGTTTTCTTTAATCGCCTGGTAAATGCCGTCGAGATCATCGCTGACCGTGGTGAGATAGCAAGACGAAAGTTGTGAATGCACAGTGCCGCTGTTAAACAGCGTCGGTGTAGAGCTCATAAAATCAAAGCTCGACAACACGTTATAAAACTCGATGGCACGATCTTCACGGTCAATCTCGTTAATTGCCAGCCCCATCGCCACCCTCATGAAGAAGATTTGCGGCAACTCAATACGCCGTTCTTCGATATGCAAAAAATAGCGGTCATACAGGGTTTGCAGGCCAAGGTAGCCGAAGTTGAAATCACGGTCTGCCGCCAATGCACTGGCTATTTTGGTCAAATCAAACTGCGCCAGGCGCTGATCCAGTAAACCGGCTTCGACACCCGACTTGATGTACTGTGGAAAATAATCGGCATAACCGGATTGCATTGCGGCATGACTGGTGCTTTCACCTAACACTTCGGCCCTAATTAAATCCAGCAGCAAACGCGCGGTGACATAATTATATGCGGGTTCCCGCTCAATCAGGCTGCGGGCAGAAAGAATCAGAGCCCTGCGTACTTCGTTAAAGGGTATGCCATCGTAACAATCGCGCACGGCCTGCTCAACCACAACTTTGGGACTGACTTCAGCGCCCAAGTCCAAACAAGCTTCCGTCACCATTTCGATTAGCTTGACGACATCGAGTGGCTGTTTGTTGCCGTCAATATTGATATGCAATTGCGGCGTGTCGTGTGCTTGACTGGCACGCTCGGCGGCGTGTTTTTCCCGATAAAGTACGTAGGCTTTAGCGACGTCATGTTCACCGGAGCGCATCAACGCCAATTCGACTTGATCCTGAATATCTTCAATATGTACCGAACCACCGGACGGTAGGCGGCGCATCAATGCGGTGACGACAGTTTGTGTCAGCACCATCACTTGTTCGCGCATCCGGCTGGATAATGCGGTTTGGCCATACTCCACGGCTAAAAACGCCTTACTCAACGCAATAGAGATTTTTTCAGCATTAAATGCGACGGCGACACCGTTGCGCCGGATCACTTGTAAGGTGGGGTGTGTGGCAGAATGCTGCCTGGGTTGAGATAATGCGTCGAAAGACGCACTTGTGGTATCTGTATCGTACATGGATAGCTCCTTAAATTTAGGAGCGGGAATGACTTCAAAAACGACGCAATCACCCGGTAGCCATTTATCCTCCTGCAACTTGCAGGTTATTTGTGGCACCGAACAATGCGCCAGCCTTAAAGACCAGCATGGCGGAAAGCGGCTAGCGCCAAGGCGTAGCGAATACCTTCCATCTGCCGAGGACACCCCGCCTCAAACGTGTTGATAAAAGTGTACGGCAGGTCTCCTGGCTCTCGGGTCATTGCATGCTGTCGGCCTTCCCAAGTCGTGTTGTTTACGACTCAGTGGCATGGTTGATAGCAAGCTCTTCGATTACAGTTGCGGGGGCAGCTCCGGTTTTAAGATAACTGTGTTAGTTAAACTGTCACCGGATTCCCTTTTATCTCAGCTTAAGCAAAAGCGTGAGAACCGTACAGAGGTCAAGGTAACATCGGCAATACCTTGACGTCAATAAAAATTACTATATGTTGATATTATTTATAATTATGCATCCATATATAGTGTTTATAAGGATTGGTGTTACATGTATTGTCACTAGGCTGAAAGCCTATGAGCATACGATTTTTCTATTACGTGAGTTATAGCCAGCTTAAAAATCCTTAACGGGGTTTATATTCCGAATTCTGTGTCGACCCCAATCAACTTCTTCAATCGAGTGCTGTACGCCAATTAACTCAAGCAAATCCATAATGTTAATAATTCGCCATGAATTAAATGCCTGATGAGAAAGCAAGCGAGCGCGACCAAGTACATGACTGTTCTTTTGTTTTTAATTAAGAATAATTATCAACAAGTGTTGACTCGGTAAATGATAATGATTATTATTTAGCCATGAGCAAACACCCTTTAACCACACTCGAACCATTAAATATTGCGCTTCCTACAAAACTGGACGCTCCGGTTTTGCGCCAGCGTTTCCACAGCGCTGAGCTATTTGGTACCGCACGCGAGGTTGTTATAGAACATGCCGGCGAGGAATACCGCTTGCGTTTGACTCGTCAGGGCAAGCTAATCCTGACCAAATAAGTATTTGAATATAAATGACGACAGATGCGATCTGCGTCCAAACTTTTGATCGCCGTCTTGATATTTTTAATAGATCAGTTATGAATACAGGATATTTACCCATGCAAAAAGAAATTCCCAGATTTCTATTAATGTTGTGTTTTAGTTTTGCCATTGAAGCCAAGGAAACGGAAACTTTGACTGATGAACAACAGCTTGGAAAACTGCTCTATGAAGATAAAAATTTATCTTTGAACAAAAACCAATCATGTGCCAGTTGCCACAGCTTAAAACCGGCACATCAGCAAAACACTTTTCCTAAGTTAGCACCGGGTTTTGTAGATCCTGAAAATGTCGAAAAAGGCACCGCTGTTTCCTCCGGCTCGCTTCCTAATAAAAAAGGCTTCTTAAATGCGCCAAGTGTCGGTTATGCGGCATTTAGCCCGCTGTTTCACTGGGATGAAGATGAACTTCTGTACGTAGGAGGCCAATTCTGGAATGGCCGTGCCAGAAATTTAACCGAGCAAGCCAAAGGACCTTTTCTAAATCCGGTCGAAATGGCCATGCCCAGTGAGTGGGCAGTAGTCAGCCGCTTAAAGGAAAACAAAGAATATAGGGAATTATTTTGGCAAGTTTATAGCCTGAATTTGGCCGATGTTCCTTATATAAATAATACACAACCGCCCGCTGCTGTTAATGAAATTTACCATCATATGGCGAAGGCGATTAGTGCATTTGAGCAAAGTCCTGTATTTAACAAATTCAACTCCAAATTTGATTATGTTCTTGCCGGTATAAGCAAATTCTCTGAGGTTGAAGCAATAGGTTTCGAACTTTTTAACGGCAAAGCCAATTGTGCCGCCTGTCATGTTAGTGAAGCTTCAATCGATGAAAACAACAACATCATTCCTCCGATGTTTACTGATTTCACTTATGACAATATAGGCTTACCGCGAAATGTAAAAATCCCTAATAACCCGGAACCCAATTCAGGACTCGGAGGACGTTCCGATATTGTAGCGCATGACCCGGACGGCAATGAAATCGGCAAACACAAGGTTATGTCGCTCAGAAATATCGCTCTAACACCGCCTTATGGCCACAACGGCGTTTTCGCGACCCTGGAGCAAGTCGTCCATTTTTATAATACCCGCGACACCTTGGGCTGGGTGCCTGATAACCGGGATTCTGAATTCTCAAAATCAGGCTGGCCGACTCCGGAAATTGCTCAGAATGTTAATCATGACGAACTGGGAAATCTGGGACTGACTAATGATGAAGAAAAGGCGATTGTCGCTTTTATGAAAACCCTGACCGATGACTATCCAATATGGGGCAGAGATCGACGCGTTCTTCCCGGCACACCCTCTCCTTTTCACGGAGTGAAGCCGCCAGCACCCTAGTTCTCGGCACTAAGCGAAAAAATCCAGCTCATTATGAATTGACATTTACAAGGCAATGGTGAAAACGATGAATTCAAACAAACGACACAAGAAAATCGGACTTTCCGGTAACGGCGATTGCCGCGTGGTATTTTGCCCGGACTGCGGCACATTAGAGATAAATTTGGGGACATCGACGATACGCACCAATTACGAATCGTTACACCTGCTTAGCTCAGTCTTAAACCACGCCAAGGTTCGGCTTGCCCAAATCCAAAATGGGTCATTGGAAAATGACAATGCTCAATTAAGGGTCGGCCGTGTACATTAAAATGCTCTTCCCGACAGCCGCCTTTAATTTTCTGGAAAACCGCCCTGCTCCGGTGCTAGGAAACATCAGCTATGGTGGCGCCAAGCCTATCGACCGCCCATGGCTTGCGATAGGCCAGGTGCTGTGCGCGCATCTGGCGGTCTTGGCGGCATTGTCACGACCACAGCAGTCTTTGCCGCTTGAGACCATGCCGGAACCGATCATGGTCAGCTTGCTGAGCGAACCACAGGCAGCAGCGCAAAAGCCGGCGTTGCCACCCGCCAAGCCGGTAGAACAGCAGCAAAAACCAGTCAAGAAGCCAGTCAAAACGCCGGTCAGTAAACCCGTCGTACCGATCATAAAACCGGCCAGTCTGCCAGCCGCCCCGTCTGTGGAGCAGCCTCCCATGCCTGCAATTCCGGCAAGCGCCCCTGCCGCCGAAGCGCAAGCTAAGCCAACGAATACCAAAGCCGCGGATACGCAGCCCTATCAGTCGCCGAGCTTCAATGCGGCTTATCTCAATAACCCTGCCCCGAAATATCCGTCAGTGTCGCGGCGACTGGGTGAACAAGGCTTGGTGCTATTACGCGTACAGGTCACAGCGGACGGCGCAGCCGAATCCGTAGAACTGCAAACCGGCAGCGGCTCAAGCCGCCTTGATCAGGCCGCACTGGAAGCTGTCAAAAAATGGCAATTTATTCCCGCCAAACGCGGCGAACAATCGGTTAGTGCATCGGTCGTAGTGCCGATCAGATTTTCATTAGAAGGATAAGTCATCATGCAAGCATATCTACTAGACAACCTGAAATTCATCACTGAGGGCGGCGCAGTTTCTATTGCCGTCGCGGCAGGCCTGTTAGCCATGTCCATAGGCAGTTGGAGTTTAATGGTCATCAAAGCCATACAGGCACGGCGTTTAAAAAACAGCAGTGCGGCTTTTTTAACGCGATTTTGGCAGGCCTCGTCGTCAACCCTGTCATCAATGGCGACAGTCATGAGCGAGGATTTTAAAAAAGCGGAAAACCCGTTTGCGCGCCTTGCGCTGCAAGGCATCAGCGCCGCCGACCACCACCAGCGCTACACCGCGCAACGGGTAAAGAATGACGGAAATACCACGTTGCAGGAACATTCGCGGCATGATGAATTCATTGCCCAGGCGCTACGTCGCGTTATCGGCCAGGAAGCCATGCAGATGGAAACAGGACTGACCTTATTGGCTTCAGTAGGCAGTATTGCGCCTTTCATCGGCTTGTTCGGCACCGTCTGGGGCATTTATCATGCGCTCGGCACCATCGCCGTCGGCGGTCAAGCAACTGTAGACAAAGTGGCCGGCCCGGTCGGCGAAGCATTGATCATGACCGCATTCGGCCTGGCAGTCGCCATCCCGGCGGTCCTCGCCTATAACACCTTGGTGCGTGACAATCGCCTGTTAATGGGTGAATTGGAAACGTTCGCCCACGATCTACATACCTACCTGACCACCGGCGTACCGCTGGCAACTATGCAAATTAACGAAACGGTACCGGCGGAGATTCCAAGCCAGACCGCCCCTGCCCGGCCCTCATCAGACGCCTCGCAGGAAAATCCTCTCCAAGCGGAGGTGTCATTATGATCGGCTCAGGCGGCTTCGGCGGCGACAATCGTCATACCCAACCGATGGCGGAAATCAACACCACGCCGATGGTAGACGTCATGCTGGTGCTGCTGGTGATTTTCATCATTACCGCACCGCTGCTGACCCACTCGATCAAAATCGACCTGCCGCAAGCCGGCAGCCAGGCTAATCCGGAAAAACCCGACATCGTCACCCTGTCGATGAATGCGGAAGGCCAACTGTTTTGGAACGATGCGCCGTTTGAACAGGCCGAACTGGACTCACGGCTGGCGACAGCGGCACAGAAAAAGCCTCAACCCGAATTACATTTGCGCGCCGACAAGAAAACAAATTATCAGCAATTAGCCATGGTGATGTCCGCCGCACAAACAGCGGGAATAGAAAAACTCGGATTTGTGACCGAACCAAATTCAAAGAAATAACGCTTTCCCAACTTACTTTTAACCTTATATTCAGCTAGCCAAAAAGCTTTTATCGCTTATATGGCCCAGCCAACTGCTATAAAAACAACAGAAGCTTCGTATGAAACAATCATCCCAATTCAGGCAAGCACATGTCAGAGCGACATCTCCGCCGACGCGACCCGCTCTCCATAGCATCGTGGCTATCGGAAACCTTAAATAATAAATAACAAAAGCACTCATTAAACAGAAAACTTATGAAAATTAATTGGCGAACTTGGCATGCCTGGCTCAGTGTCATATTAAGCCTGCCTTTATTTATCATCGGCGTTACCGCTTTATTTATTGCTCACGGTAGAACGCTGGGGCTGAATAAGATGGATATTGATGCATTGTGGCTGCCCGGCTACGCGATGGCTGCGAGCAAGCGGGAGCCGGTCATCGTTAAAACAGCTTTTGCCGCAGACGGCGTTTGGCTTGTCGGCGCGAAGTCCGGCCTGTTCATACTGGAATCAGGCCGGGCTAACGCGGTGGAAGCGTTGAGCGGTACCGAAGTGCGCAGTATCAACGGCGTAAACGGCAAATTCGTGATAGGGGCCAAGACCGGTGTTTGGTTGGGAGGCGGCAACGATTGGCAAAGAATCTATAACAGCGAGGTATTCACAGCAGGTGCCCTGCCGAACGGTGCGATTTTCGCCGTACCGACAAACGGCGAGCTGCTAATCAGCCGGGACGAAGGACAAACGTGGTCAAACGATGCAGCCACGATCACTTCCCTAAATTTGCTGCCCGCTGCTCATAAAGAAACACTGACCATGAGCAAACTCATCATCGATTTACATACGGGCAAAGCTTTTTTAGGTAGACATTGGGAATGGCTGTGGATTGACATCCTCGGAGGGATCATGATTTTTCTTTCCCTGAGCGGCGTTTATCTGTGGTGGGTTGGACAGCGGCGCAAGTCTTTAGCGGCGTCAGAGTGGCAACGTAAATGATCGCAGCAATCCTTGGTGTAACAAGCCTGATTGTAGGTTGTGCGCTATTCCTGTTCTTGGTTCACGGCCTATGGCTGACATGGCTATCCTACTGGAACCAGCGTTGCGCCCATCGGCTTGCAATGCCCATCAATTTATTCGTCCTGGAGCGCAAAGACTTCAACGACAGCCTGTTTACTCTGACCCTGGCTTATCCAGATGGCGATAAGCTACCCGGCTATCGGCCCGGACAATACTTGACACTATTCCACAAAGCGGATAGCGACCGGTTACCGCTTAAACGCTGCTATTCGCTCGCTTCCTGGCAACCTAAGCCGGCCTGCTATGAACTTGCAATCCGTCAAGTACCCGGCGGACGGGTATCGACTTGGCTGCATCAAACTATGCAGCCCGGTTCCAGCATCCGGGTGTTACCGCCGCGCGGAGAATTTACACTGCATGCGTCATCCGGCGATGTCGCGCTGATCGCCGGCGGCATCGGTATTACACCTATCCGCGCCATGCTGCACGCACTGCTGGACGGCAACGATTTAAAACAAAGCCGCATCGTTCTTTTTTATGCGGCGCGCTATTTCGACGACTTGCTTTACCACGAAGAGTTTATTGCCGCCGCAAGGCAACATGCAAACTTCAGCTACCTGCCGATCCTATCCAAGCCCCTGCCGGACTGGCAGGAGCAATGCGGACGGTTCGATGCGCAAACCGTGCTGCACCGGCTGGATGATTTTTCGCAAACGGATTTTTATCTTTGTGCCGGTTCCTCGATGATGGACGCTATTAGCGCAGGGCTGCAAGAATCCGGAATCATGACCGAACGCATTCATTCCGAGCGATTCAATCCCGGTGAATTCAACGCCGACGATACGGCCTACCGGATTACGCTGGAAGGACGCGAAGCGTTTGAATTTAAAGGAGCGCCGACCTTATTGCACGGGCTTGAGCAGGCAAAAATCGCGGTTGACAGCGATTGCCGCGCCGGACACTGCGGCATTTGCCGATTCAAGGTGCTTGATGGAAGCGTCCGCTGGCTATCGCCGAAGGAGACAGCATTGGCCGAGGATGAAATCCTTAGCTGCTGCGTGACGCCGCAAAGCGACTTGCGCTTGGCTAGACCATGAGCATCCTGACCTTTGCAGGTGCGAATTTGCCGTAGCGCTAACAGGCAAACATTAAATAAATAGAAGTATCCCCTTTAGCCAGCCATCGCCTTGTGTGAACAGCCAGCCAGAAACAAAGCTAACCACAACAAGAAGGTGTCTATGTGCTCACCCAAGCAATTACTGCTGCTAGCTATTGCCACGATGCTGTATGCACCGTATTCCGAGGTTGTCAAAACCTCTCCGCCGCAACGTCCTGTTGTAAAGGCAAAAGCCGCCGCAACGAAACAGTCAGCTACGCTTAAAGAAGTCACGGTAACCGCGACCCGTAGCGAAGCCGCCGTTAACGATGTTCCGGCTAACGTTGTTACTCCGGATCGTCACACATTGAACCGGCGTTTGCCGGGCGATGAGTCCGACCTGTTCCGCGGCGAGCCGAATGTGGGGGTTGGCCGCGAGCTACACCGTTTCGTCAACGCTGCTTTCAATATTCCGGGCCTGGAGGATGTGCGCCTGCCCGTTTTCTACAACGGCGGCCCAAGCAACTTCGCAATGTCAGGCCCGTAACTCATCATGTCCGGCTTTATCAAATCACTATTAACTATGCGGCCATCATTCATGACATCACAAAGGTTAGTCACCTCGTCATAGTCATGTGCTGAAGCATTCCTACTCCATACGAACAATTCAACAACTATATTATCAAGGAGCCTTATCATGAAACGAGCGACCACTCGCTTAGCCGTCACCTTAGCCGGTAGTACTTATTTAGCTTCATTGCCGTTGGCTGCTGCGGAACCAACCCAAGACACAGCTGTATTGGAAGAAATGACAGTCAAAGGCGACTGGCTAGGGCCGCCGACCAAGGACAACGTTCGCACCTATCCAGGAGGGCGCTCCGTAGTCACCGACACCGAATTACAACAGGCCGGCGCCCGTACTCTGGAAGATGCTTTACGCTTGGTGCCGGGTGTCCGCGCCCAGGATGAAACCGGCACCGGCATTCTACCGAATATCGGCGTGCGCGGATTAGACCCTAGACGCAGCTCGCGCACGCTGGTGCTGGTCGATGGCATTCCTATCGCTTTGGCGCCTTACGGACAAACAGGCTTGTCGATGTTTCCGCTGACCATGCAAACCGTGGAAAGCGTCGATGTGGCGCGCGGCGGGGCAGCCGTACGCTATGGACCGAACAATGTCGGCGGCGTTATCAATTTCATTAGCAAACCGATCCAGGATAAATTCAGCGCTACTATTAGGGAGGCGCTAACCATTTCCACCGAGACCGGCAACGTGCTTACCGACAGCTACCTGCGCGCCGGCGGCTTCGTCAACGACAGGCTGGGCCTGCAATTCCAGGCCAACACGTTAATGGGCGATTCGTCTCGCGCCCATTCAAACACGGAAGTGGAAAACCTGGCGTTGGATGCGCACTGGTTCGTCACCGACAACACCGACATCAAGGCCGGCATACAATATTACAATACCGATACCGAGCTGCCGGGCAGCCTGTCGCCCCAAGCCTACGCGCAGGATCGTTTCCAGTCGCAACGACCGCACGATAAATTCCAGGGCGATACTGTAAAGGGACATTTGGTCTACAACCAAAACTTCGACCTTTTCGGCAGCCCCGCGGAATTCAACTGGGCCAATTTTGCCCACACCAGCGACAGGGAGTTTACCGTCGGTTGTCTGCTCAACGCTGCCGCGACCTCATGTAACCTTAATCCATCCCTGACATCCAATGGCGTGCAAACCAGCCCGCGCACCTTCACTGTCTACGGCACCGAACCGCGCCTTACCGTAGCCGGCAAGACCGGCTGGCTGGACCACAAATTCACGTTGGGCGGCCGTTACGTCAGCGAAGCCGTCGACCAAGGCGTTGACCGAACCCGCCTGAGCACCGGCAACGTTCTGACTGCCCAGGACTTCCATTTCGGCACCGATGCTTTTGCCCTCTATGGCAGCGACACCTTGAGCGTTTGGAACGAACGGCTTAGCGTCACGCCGGGCTTACGCTCGGAATGGATCGAGCAATCCAGCAACAACCAGTTGACAGGCAGCTCCGTCGTCAGCAGCAGCAACGAACTGCTGCCCGGCCTCGACGTAGGCATCAAACTGTGGCCGGATAAAGTATTCCTGTTCGGTAATATGCATAAATCCTTGCAGCCGGTGCAATTCACCCAAATTACCCTGGGAGGCGATACCGGTGTGGAAAAAGCCTGGAATTACGAAGCAGGCTTGCGTGTGTCGCCGCTATCGGAGCTCGACGCCACATTCATTTATTTTCATATCGACTTCGACAATCAAATCGTCGGCGTCGTGGAAAACGGCACCACCAGATTCCGCAACCTCGGCCAAGCCCAGCATCAAGGCTACGAAACCGAACTGGACTGGCGTCCGTCCTTCCTGGCCGGCCTCGACCTCAAAGCGGGCTATACCTATGTCGATACAGAGCAGTTAAACAACCTGTTCAGCGGCGCGACACAAGTCGCCTTTAAAAACAATGAAGTGCCGTTCAGCTCGCACCATCAAATCAGCCTGCAAGGCAATTACCGCATCAACACCGTCAACTTCAACGTCAACGGTTCGTACCTGAGTTCCGCCTATACCGATGCGGCCAACACCGTGCCGGAAAACGCCATTGGCGACAGAGGCAAGATACCGGGCTATTGGCTGTGGAACGCCCAAATCACCAAGGATTTTCGCGTAGACAAAACCAATCTGCGGCTCGGTCTTGCCGGCAACAACCTGTTCAACCAAGACTACTATTTCCGCGGCGTGGATACCAGCCTGGGCCGAATGCCGGGACCGGGGCGCTCAGTGATGCTCAGCGTTCAAATGGATCTATAAGGAAAACTCATGCATACCCAAGAATTGATTCTGCTAACGCATGTTTCGACCGAATCGGTCAACGACGGCTTTCTGCCGGCGGCGCGGAGCCTCGGCCTGTCGCCGGTGCTGTTGACCGATCAGGCCGAAGCGCACCGTCAGCACTTTAGCCAAAGCGGACTGCCGGCCTATCCGGAGGCCATCATCGCTTGCGACGTATTTAATCCATTAGCCGTGATTGAAGCGATAAGCCGGCGTGAGCAAAAACCGGCGGCGATTTTTTCCAACAGCGACCACTTGCAAACCAGCACTGCGATTGTCGCCGATTATTTCAGGTTACCCGGCAAAAACTGGCATGTGACTTATCGCGCCAAGAACAAGGCTGAAATGCGCAGCTACCTGAGCGAACAAGGCATCGAAACGATACGGTATGCCGTAGCATCGGAGTTGGAAAGCCTGGCAAAGGCCGCAGCCGACGTGGGCTTCCCCTGCGTGGTCAAACCGCGCGAAGGGGTCGCCAGCCAGGAAGTCGGTTTGGCGCGGGATTACCTCGAACTCGCCGCCCACTGCCAATTGGTTTGGCAAGCGCGGCCCGGCCAAGTGATGCTATTGGAAGAATACCTCGAAGGCCCTTTGTGTACTTTGGAAACGCTGGGTGACGGCAAAGGTTTTCAAGCCCTGGGCGGCTTTCATGTTCGCCTGTCGGCACCGCCGCACTTCGTCGAACTCGAAGCCGATTGGAGTAGCGAGTTGGCGAAGCAGCAGGAGGTACTGAACCAGATCGTCCGTTTCGGCGTCGGCTTCGGCGCCTGTCATACCGAATTCGTATTGACCGCCCAAGGGCCGCGCCTGATCGAAATCAATTACCGCTGTATCGGCGACCGGCGCGATTTCCTGCTGGAGCAGATCCTAGGCATCCCGTTGTTTGAAACCGTGTTGCGG
>Ga0208628_1000784_pt1 | contig 13381 bp, 20 predicted proteins | sample LakWasMet16_LOW5_2_FD_183864 | JGI IMG/M metagenome (GOLD analysis project Ga0208628, IMG submission 183864) | Freshwater sediment methanotrophic microbial communities from Lake Washington under simulated oxygen tension - Sediment Metagenome... | ecosystem: Environmental > Aquatic > Freshwater >... | reverse complement strand
AATAGAAAATAGTAAAACTCTTTTTCTTGATTATCATCTGCCAGGAAAACAAAAGAATTGCAAACATAATGCTTGAATGGTTTACCAGAATTTAAGCCTTTATTTAAAATAAAGAAGTGCGGTTGATGGTAGGCTGTGCCCGATTTGTGTGTTTTAATTTTGAATTTTAACATAACTATTTTTTAAGGGTTTATTTTCCCTTTTCTCACTTTTTGACTTGAACCTGTTTGCTATCTGAGCCTAAAGACCTAATTTGAAAACAAAGAAAAAACCAAAAAAACTGGACTAAAAAGCCCAGAAAAAAAATGAAAAAAGAAAGCATTTTGAGAAAGGCTGAACACTTAGGGTTGCAAGGTTTTTACAAAAAGAATACTACCTGTTGCGGCAATAACAAAAAATTATTTCATTTTTTATGCCGCAAAAGTGTGGAGATTGTTTTTGTAAAACCCGTAGGGCTTGACCTTGAAACCTGACAGTGGGCAGACTTAACTTGCTTTTCTTTTTTTATTTTGATGGTAATCTGATAATGTTGTTGCTGATGATAAATGTCGAAATGGAATAGAAAGGTAAAACAGCCTTGAGCGTGCGGTGGGAAAACGGTTGCAAAAAATGAAATGCAGTGAAACGGAAAGAAATGATTTGCAATCCGTTGTGCGGCGAGCCACCTGCGAGTGGAGAGAGGGCGTGCAGCATGGGAGCTTGAGGAGGAACGACAAAAGCGGATGCAAACTATGTTGCCAGTGTGGCAAAATAAATCAAGTATCTACCTTGATTTAAGCCACACGATAGACAACACAAGTGCATTTTTGTTACCTTAATTTATCGCAATTAAAAAACAAAAATGCACGAAGCCCGAGCGACTCAGCAGGCGAGCTGAAAAGTTGGCAGCCGGTGTACTGAAAGCGACTGAAATGATTGAAGTGAAATGAAACCCAGTGTAAGTAGCGAAGCGGATGTAACGGGTGAAATGGAACGAAAAGAATGAAGTTGCTTGAAGGACAAAGTAGGCTGCCGTGACGAGGCACGTGAAATGAGCAAAAAATGTGACAAACCCACAGCCCGAAAGGGCAAAATAGCTTTTGCTTGAAACCTTGAAAAGACTAGCTAAAGCAATGGCTATTTTAGTTTGGCGTCATTTTTTGCTTGAACCTGCCGAGGAACACCACTTTACCTGTTTTTGAATTTAAGTTCAGAATGAAAAGTTTAAATTATTTTTATTAGTTTGCGTTAAAATAATTAGTGAAATGAAATTGCTTAGTAAAGATTTATTAATTGAATACGGTTTTGTAAGAAACAATCTCAAAACAAGTACCACTATAGAAGTAATGACAAAGGAAGACATTGATATTTGTATCAAGTTTGATGGGAGTATTTACACGCTAGATAATAATGGAGTTAATCATCCTTTAAAAGATATTGCAGCACTAAGAAAGCTTTACAGAGAAGTAAAGAAAACAGAATTAAAATCAGGTATCTAAATTTAATTAAAAATATGTTATCTTCGAATTGATAATACTTTCATATAAAAAAAGCGGTAAAGATCTATTCTTGCCGCTTTTTAAATTATACAGTTTCTAATAATTCGTGTCTGTATTTATCAAGGATGCTTGATTTAGAAAGAAAACCAATATAGATTTCATTTTCTACGACTGGTAAGTTCCACTGCCCGGATTCCTCAAACTTACGCATAATCGTAAAAATGTCCTCTTTAGTATCAATTACCATTGAAGCTTTTCGCATTACCTCTCTTGCAGAGACTTTATCATACAATTCAGCGTTAAACATTTCTTCTCTAATATTATCCAAATAAATAATACCAAGTAGTTTATTGTTCTTTTTTACAACTGGAAACGTATTGCGTTTTGAATGTTTAATGGTTTCAACAATGTCACGCAGTGTTGCTTTGAAATGAATAGTTGCAAAGTCCGTTTCAATCATTTCTTTGACATCAATTTTACTTAAAATACTCGTGTCTTTATTTTCAGAAATAATAGTTCCTCTATCTTTTAATCTTCTAATATCTAAAGATTGCGGATGAAAATGTTTTACAATAACATAACTAATAGATGAAACCATCATTAAAGGAATAATCAATTCATAGCCTCCTGTAATTTCGGCAATTAAAAATATGGCGGTTAGTGGTGCATGAAATACACCACTTAAAATACCTGCCATTGCTACAATGGTAAAATTGCTTACTGGTATATCTTTAAATCCGATTAAGTTTAGAAAAAATGCAAAAGCGAAGCCTAAATAGGCCCCTACAAATAATGATGGTGCAAAATTACCACCATTACCACCACTACCCAAAGTAATAGCAGCTGCAATGGTTTTAAATAATAATGTTAAGATGATAAACAGCAGTAATAACCACTTATTATCGACTAAGTTTAAAAATAAGCTGTCTTTTACTAAATCATCTGTTCTAAATTCGGAAAGCGCCTTAATGCTTTCATATCCTTCTCCAAATAAACTAGGAAATAGTGCAAATAAAAACGCTAATGTAATACCGCCAATAATCCATTTTGTAAAACGTGATTTGATTTTATGAAATTTGGATTCTACTTTATCAAAAAAATTAACATAATAGAGAGAAACAATGCCCGCTAATAAACCTAATATCACATAAAAAAAGAAATTGTTAGAATCGAAAGGTTGCTTCAATTTAAAAAACAACAAATTACTTTCATGTAAAATAATTTTTGAAATTAAAGCGCCTGATGCTGCGGCTATTAATAAAGGAATAAATGTAGTAATGCTGATGTCCACCAAAATAACTTCTAAAGCAAATAATACTCCTGCAATGGGTGCATTAAATGCTCCTGCAATACCGCCTGCTGCTCCAGCTGCTAACAAAAGAGTTCTATCTTTATAACTCAATTTATATGTTCGAGCAAAATTAGAACCAATTGCTGAACCTGTACTCACAATTGGAGACTCTAAACCTGCTGAACCACCAAAACCAACAGTAAAAGCACTTGTAATAACATGTGAGTACATTTGACGAAATGGTAAAAAACTACTTTTTTTGGCGATAGAAAAAAGAATATCTGTGTTTCCTTTACTTAATTGATTGTGTAAAATATATTTTATAATTAAAATAGTTACACCAATACCGATTAAAGGAAGTACTAAATACAAATATTTGAAATCATATTTTAAGAGAAATTCATCTACTAAATAATGACGTATAGCGTGAACAAATAATTTTAAAATTACAGCCGCAATACCCGCAGAAATACCTACTAAAATACTCGAGAAAATTAAGAATTGTTTTTCTGTCGTTTTCTCGTGAATCCAATTAATAGTTTTTTCTATGTAATTTATTTTTTTGAAGTTCACTTTTATACCTTAAAGTAGAACTATTAGCTTAGTAATAGTTATGGCTATAAATATAAAAGTTTTATAACACAAATTATCTAATAATAAGCGTTAACGAATTACAGATTTGTAGATTATTTATGTTTTTGGCTTCTTTTTACTTGCTTTAGCGATAGAATTAAAATCAAGACACAAATTAATCCAATATTCAAACGCCATTTTGGTTTTCATCCCTTCTTCGCTAATAAAAACATAACCTTTCATTCGCTTGCCAGTAAAATCCATTGCTCGGCAACCATTCATTTCTAAAACAATTTCGTCCATTTCAGGATTAATACGACACATCATCTCGTCTTTAACCACGCCCACACACATTTTATCATCAACCATAAAACAAACACCACCAAACATATATTTTTCATACACATTTGGAACATCTACTAAAGATTCTCTTATTCTATCTGCTAGATTTTCATTAAATGCCATTCTCTAAAGTTTTATCCCAATCACTAAAATATCATCTGTTTGCTCAAAATCGCCTTTCCAATTATCTATAGTTTCATTTAAAATTGCCTTTAGTTCATCAGGCGTTTTAGAGATATTTTGCAATATGAGTTCTTGCATTTGTTTATACTTGAATTTTTTCTCGTGGTCTCCACCAAATTGATCGGCGTAGCCATCTGTAAAAAGAAACACATAATCACCTTTTTGTAAATCTAATTTATGTGTTTTATATGGTGTTGGGTTATCGGCCTTACCAATTGGTTGTTTATGAGCCGTAATTTCGGAAATAGCACTATTCGAATAGTACCATAGTGGATTGTTAGCACCACTCCAAAATAATTCACCTGTATTTTTATTAAAAGCTGCTAAAGAAATATCCATTCCATCTTGCACAACAGAATCATTGTTTGTAAAGGTTTCTAAAACTAAATCTCTTGTCTTATCTAATATTTGTCCAGTTTCTCTAAACCCATACTCTTTAACGCTTCTGTTTAGCGCATTGTTGCAAACTACAGATACTAATGCGCCAGGTACTCCGTGACCAGTGCAATCTGCGGCTGCTACATATATCCAATTATCTATCTCCAGTAACCAATAAAAATCACCAGCTACAATATCTTTAGGGTTATATAATACAAATGATTCAGGGAATTTATTTTTAAATATAGTATTTGAAGGTAATATTGCTTCTTGAATTCTCTTAGCATATCTGATACTATCTGTAATTTCTTTATTTTTCTCGCTTATAATTTGTTCATATTTCTTTTGTTCGGTAATGTCTAAATAGAACACTCGCACTACTTGAAGTTCAGGTAAATAGGAGGCACGTTTTATATAATAGGTTCCGTTGTAATAAATTTCTTTTGAAAACTCTTTAATAGTGCCATCAATCAACTCATTAAATTTTAGTTTTAAGTGTTTTAAAAATTCATGATCAACATTTATATTTGATACATGTGGGAAATGATTAAAAAATGCTGGATTTTGATATGATACAAATCCAGATTTTTCGATTTCAAGAATTGGACTGGGGTTCTGTTCGGGAAAGGAAGCTAATCTATCTTGAATAGAACTGCTTTTATGAAGTACATTTGCTTGATAGCTATTTCTTCTAACTGTACTTTTTAAATTATTTACCTTTGTTAGAAGATTGTTTCGATTGCTATATTCACGACAATCAGGACATATACTTGTGTGAATTAGTACTTTTACATTATCAATAAAACCCAAAGACGAATCATTACTTTTATCAATTAAGGCTTGGGTATAATCACAGGCTTTTGTATTCATTTCAGTTGCAAATATACATTAAACAATAAAGTAAATATACAATGCTTACTGTTCTTTTGATTTAGATTTGTTTTTTGGTCTATCATCAATATCACATTGACCAAATAATAGACATTTGTTTAATAAGCCAAATACAAGGATAATAGCGCCTACTATACCCATGCCCCAAATGCTATTAATAATGGCAGAAATGATAATCATTAAACCCACAGGAATTAATGTTAATCGAAAAAAGCCTATTCTGTCTATAAAATTCATAACGATAAAATTAAAAAATTAATGAATGGGAGCTGGTATTTTATTACTAGCTCCCAAATAAATTACATTGTTTTTTTACATTCAGCTGTACAAATATGACCTTTTTCGCCACAAGTAGTTGCGTGTTTATCGGCAGTACAAGACGCATTACATGTATGCTCTTTAAGAGTCGTTGTTGCTTTTTTATCAGTTTTGGCTGCTTTTTTGCAATCTGCTGAACATGTGTGGCCTTTGTCACCGCAAGCTATATGTTTAGTAGTTGATTCTTTTTTTGGTGCTGTTTGTGCATTAACTGTTACAGTTAGGCCGCATAATAAAGCGAATACAAAAATTACTTTTTTCATGTGTTTAGATTTTAAATGGTTAATTGTTGGTTTATATTTGGGTAGTCGTAGAGCTATTAAATTCCTTACATAAAAAAGTGAATTATTTTGTAATCTGTTACTTTAGTACTTGTAGCCGCCGCCATTATCTGTTTCTAATTGTACTCCTAGACCTAAAACTAAACGATTAACGAAGTTAAAATAGGCTATTACTAAATTTGCATCTAAAATTGCTCTATCTTCAACTCCTAATACTTTTAGCTTATTGATACAGTTTTCAGTAGTGACACTTGGAATACGAGTTAAATTCCAAGCCAGTTCGCATAAAATTAAATCAATAGGCGATAAATCAACTTTGCTAAAGTCTCGTTTTAATGATTCGATTTTTATATCATCCTTCCAGTAATGATTTAAAGCGTGTGCGTGGTGTGTTTGACAATACATGCAATTATTAGCAACACTTACTACTACAGCAATCATTTCCCTTTGCGCCCTACTTAATGGAGATTTACCAAACATGATCGTCATGTATAAATCCATGTGTTTTACAATAGATTCAGGATTTAAACTTTGAATCATGTGTATCTCTGCCAATTTTCCTCGTTTTGCAACGAGTTCATCATAAATGTTCTTTAACTCGCCTTCGGCTTCGCTATGTTCAATGACTTTAATGTGCGGCATGCTATTTAGATATTAATAATTTTTCTTTGATTATTCGTCCTCCCGAGTCCATTAATAAAATATAATAATTACCATTATCGAATGAACTCGTATTTATTGAAATAGTGTTCTCTCTTATCCCTGTTGATTCAAAAATTTTTAATCCTGCACTATTAATTATCGTCAAACTAAATGTTTCATTTTTATCATTATTAAAAGCGATAGAAACATTATCAGTTGAGGGATTTGGTTTAATTACTATTTTACCAGCTTCTATGAACTCCAAATGTAAAAACCGAACTTCTGAAAATTGACTATAGCCTAGGCGTAATTTATAATAGTTTGTTTTGTTTATTACAGGGCTTTCATGTTTAAAATTATAAGGTATTGAAGAACTTGTACTACCACATACACCAGCTATATTACCAACTTCTGAATAATTAACGCTATCTATAGAATGCCAAACTGTAATGCCATTACAGGTGGGGCCTGCATCAATTGTCCATGATAATAAAACTTCTTTATTATCTTGATTTAAATAAAAGTTAGCAATGTTAATTTTTTGAGCGTTACTTAAAACGCTACTGAAAATTAGTATACTACTTATAACTATTTGCTTTAAATTCATTTAATTAGTTTTTGTTGCTTTCCATGAAGAGTAAAGAGATACGCAAAATGGAACGCAGTATGTTAATAGTACTTTAAATATAAGCTTTCCATTCAAAGGGCTATAACAAATTGCATCATAACTGTTTATTATATTTAATAGTGTTCCCACGACTATGGCAATTTTTATTGCTGTAATATAATTTTGTTTTTGCATTGTTCAGTCAAATTAACTAATTCATTAATAATTGTATTACCTCTGTCTCTGGCATACCATAAATGCAAATCTTTTTCAAAATCTTCCCATGATATAGTATCTTTATTTGCTTTCCAATTTAACATGATTTCTTGAGCTGGCTTTGGACGAGGACCCCACGTGCAAGTAACTTCCAAAGATTCAGGTTCTATAATTAATAATTTCGGTATTGCATTAGCCCCATTTGTTTGGTACGATGATATTAATTCGGGAAATATATCTCGTGAAATAATTTGAAATGAAATTTTATCATTACTTGCTTCAGCAACTTTGTTAATTACTGGAATAATTTGAGCACAATCGCCGCACCAAGCATCCCCAATTAATAACCAAACGTAGGTGTTTGAGTTCTTTTGAAGTACTGTAACTGCTTGTTCTGATAATTGAATGGTTTTATCTAAACGATTCATCCTTTGCACATTCAATTTGGTAAATTCTAATAATTTATCTGATTGAGTGCTTCCTGTTGTTTTCCCTTCTAGGATTAATTCATCTACTACTTTACGATATTCAGTATAAGAGCGGCTTTGATTTACTATATTTTCTAAGTTCATATTATTTTGCTTTAATAACTTTTTGGCCAATTTCTAAAAATTGACTTACTGTGTGAAAGCCCATAGTTTTACCAAATAATACCCCATCAGGTTTAATGAAAATTAATGTGGGATAAGCATCTACAGAATAGCGTTCAGCTAACATTGGCCCTTCGCCTTTTTCCATATCAATAGCTACATTGATAAAGTTTTTATTATAATAATCTGCTACACTTTTATCAGCAAAGGTGGTGCGTTTCATTTTTTTACAAGGACCACACCAACTCGCATAAGCATCTAAAAATATCATTTTATTTTCTTTCTTAGCTAAATCTAAGGCTTGTTGCCAAGTGCCTAAATGAAAAACAATTCCCTCTTCGACTTTTGTCTTTTTATTTAGAGTAGTGAAGCTATATAAAGCAACTAAACTTAATAGTGTTATAGTAATTGATAGTGTTTTCATATGTAGATATTATTGTTTTTTAATTGTCATATGGTTTACCTTGTTTATTCATTAGCGTTTGTGCTTGATGCAAACACGGGTATTTCATTATTTATAAATGTTTAATTATTGAGTTTACTGGTAATCGTTTTTTATAATTTTCATCAAAATGAATGAATTCAATGGTTCCATTTTGATTAATAATAAATGTCGCTGGTACTGGTAAAATATTGTCTTTATTTCCGTTTGATTCTTCTAAATCAATTCCAAATAATTTATATTTTTTTACGGTAGATTCATTTACTTTAAAGGCTACGCCGTATTGTTTCATTATTACATAAGCACTATCATGTGCAATATTAAATGTTGCTTTTGTTTTAGAAATTGTTTTTTCAATAGATGCTTCAACTTCGGGAGTTACTGCAATAACAGAAGCGCCTTTACCAAGTATAAGACTTAAACTATCCTGTAAGTGACTCATGTGTTTATTGCAATATGGACACCATGCGCCTCTGTAAAACACAATAACTACCTTGCCTTGTTTTAATAATGAAGCTAAATTAACTGATTGATTGTTTTGGTTTTTAATTTCGAATAATGGAGCTTTATCGCCTATTTTTAAATAATTTAAACTATCTATCTGCGCATTTAGTAAGAATGATATTGAGCAAAGCAATATGATGAAATAAAATTTTAACATTTGCTATTTAATTTAAATTTTAGGTTTACTGCATTTTGAATAATATTAACTTCTGCACAATGACTCAAATAAGTAAATTCAAACTCGTCAGATAATTTAATGTTAGATCCATTTACTTGCTCAAATAAACCCTTACACTCTAATTTGCCTTCGGGGCTATACCTTGAAATAACATATTTAGTCTCATTTTGTTCGATATGAAACCATGAGCCACAGCCCTCACCACTTAACCAATGTATGTTTAAAGGTAAGTGGTTTGGCTTTTGAGGGCAAGGCACAACCTTATGAAATACTTCTGATTGGCTCATTTGTTCTAAGGTTTAAATATTGATAATTTGGTTTTAATATTTCAACTAATTCTTTGTCTGCTGAAATAACACAATAATTAGTTAATGCCTTCACATTACCTATTGGTGTAGGACTTAATGTTTTAGGATATGCTAATATTAGTCTAAAAAGAAAGCTTGGTTTTCCTGCTAATACAACTGTATTTACAAATCTTGAACAGTTTGTACCTTTTGGCAAAAATGGACCGTAAGGAATTGGAGAATTTGATTGCATTAGCATGGCTTTACTAAATGCCTTTTCAAAATCTATTGCACAATATCCTGCGTGCAATGCACCACTGCCATGACACGATTCGTTACCAAATAACTCCAAAAGAATTTCATTGTAATTAGTAATTTTATCGTTTGATACAATTGCTTTTGTTTTCATTTCTAAATCATGGTCGGTATAAGCACCACGAACTCTACCGTGTTGATGTGGCGCATGATAACGCCCAAAATCAAAGTAATGACAATTACCTGTTTCGTTTTCAATTAAAACAATGGCTGCATGCCCAACTTTATAATATCTATTTTTATTAATTCCGAGCCACTTTAATGGCATATCATACCAAGCACCTGCTTGTTTGCAAAGTGTTTCGGGCCACGCTAGTGTTATTGCAATTCCATTACGCATGTACTAAACTGTTTTTTTGTAATTCAACTTTATAATCTTTGTTTTTCTCAATATCAAAATAATTAAACACAGCCTTATTTTGTTGAACATGAATTTGAGAAATACTAAGAGTTCTTAAATCTCCTTTCCCTTTCATTAAAATATCTTCATTCATATTTAAACCATGTTTTCTATTATGGAAATTTAAAATCATTTTATCTTCAAAATCATTATGCTTTTGAATCCATGTTTTAAAAACAGATTGCCGAGTTTCTTGAACTGCTGGTGCATATAAAGTTGCAGAAGACCATATTTGATTATCTGTATGCGATAATTTTTTTAAGTGCTTATTTTCGCCGTCCCACCTTAATTCGTAAAAGCTATTTAAAGTTCCTTCTTCATAATCTAATGTTAGCAAGGTAAAAGGCTCTACATTATTTAACTGAACTGCATCACAAAACTCAGGAGTCGTATTATAATTAAAACTTTCTAAAAGGATGAGTCCTCTGCTTCTATCGTATTGCTTCTCTTTTATATGATTTACAAATGCGCCATTTAACAAACATGCCGTTTTACCAGAAGCATTAGATGCAATCCAAGTACCACCTGCTAACTTATCTTTAGGAAACACTAATTCAATGCCATCAACATCATACGCTTTGGGTGGTATTGTTGTGCGACTTGCTTTTTCATCTCTACTTGATGTAAAATAAAAGCCTTCGTTAGTTGGAATAAATGTTACTGTGCACATATTTTTATATGTCTAATAGTTGATGGAGCGTAACCAAATGTGTTTTTAACTAAAGAAGTTAATTGCATTTCGGTAATAGCCACTTTTATTAATGCTTGGTGATGAATACTATGTTCTAAATTATAAGCTAATTCTCTGTAAAAAGAAGATTGAATTAATTCAGGTTTCTCATTTTCACTAGTTGAATAATCTGCAATGAATGTTACTTGAAAATCGCTTTTTACCTCAAGCAAAGCGTTAATTATTGTTTCTATTGTTTTTGATGCAAAATGAATATCTGTTTCTAATTTTAAATCTCGTTGACGGTCATCGTAATTTACTTCTTTACTTTCTTCACCTTTAAATAGGCATTGGTAAAACTCTAAAATATGGCGCACATGCTGACCTATGGACGCATCTGTTAAAATTTCCAGCTTACGGTTATATTGTTCTTGCGATAAGCCTTTTAAAAGGTCGTTTATTTCTACAAGATTTTTAATGATGTGTCCAGTCATAATGTTACGTTTTAAAAAATCAGTGCTATTTTATAATTAAGGTTTTATAATTTCTATCATTTCAGTTAAAGTAGCAGGATCTTTGGCTTTAACTTCTGCATACTTTACATTGGGTACCCAAAATGTACCTCCTTCAATTTTTACACAAATATTATTTAGTATGGTGAGTTTATCATTGATGTAGCCGTATACGTGATATTTGCTATCAACTGTAGATTTCATTAAGTAAAACTGTTTTTTGTGATAAGAAACAAATGAAAATGAAAATGATTTTTTGTCTTTATCAATAATTTTTGCATCTACACCGTATGCAAAGTTTTTTTGTATATAGGTTAAAGGGTCAACTTTACCACCCTGAGCATATTTAATCCAATATGCTTTTATAGGTTCTTTTTCATTTAAATTACCTTTTGAATCTTCGTTTAAAGTATAAACGATTGTATTTTCGTTGATTGTACGTTGTACATAAAACAACATATTACTCACTTCGGGAGTAGGAAACGTAATGTCTTTTTTGTTTAAACTTGGTTTAAATGATGCTGTTGTAATTACTAACAACATTAACAATGCTTTGTATTTTAAACCTATTTTTTTCATTTGTGATTTATAAATAATTAATGAATTACTTTGTTCTATAGTGATAGTCACGCTAGAAGACTAAACCTTACATGAAATGTTTAATTTTATCCAAATAATGCCTATCTAATTGATTATTAGCTGCTTAAAATTGCAGTTGATTTAATAGAGAATTGGTATAAAGTGCTGTTAATTCATCAATAATGTCATTAGCTACTTCATCCTTAGGCTTTAATCCATACGATTTTAAACTCAAATCTTTATGGAGAATGGAGATTTTGTTGGTATCATAACCAAATCCTTCGCCCTTATTATTTGTGGTATTTAAAACAATAAAATCAAATTTCTTTTTAATCATTTTGCTTGTACCATATTCTAAAATATGATCTGTTTCTAAAGCAAAGCCTATAGATATTTGTTGTTTGGATTTTATTCTACCAAACTCAAATGCAATGTCAGGGTTTTTAACCATTTCAATAGACATTGTATTTTCGCTTTTCTTGATTTTAGAACTTTCCATCGAAAGCGGTCTATAATCAGCTACAGCGGCAGTAAAAATAGCTGCATCAATTTGTTTAAAATGAGATGAACAAACATCAAGCATTTCTAAAGCAGAAATGACTTGATGAATTTTATTTATAGGTAGGTTAGATTTTATATTAGTAGGGCCAGTTACCAAAGTAACATCAGCTCCTAATGCATAAAGTTGATTTGCAAGAGCATAACCCATTTTTCCACTAGAGGCATTTGAGATAAATCTTACCGGGTCAATAAACTCTTTGGTTGGCCCTGCCGTTACTAATATTTTCTTTCCTTTTATCATTAATAAACAATTTTAAATGTTACGTCAATTGCCTTAGCAATGTTTTTAGATGGTTTACCTTTCTCAAAAGCAATTTTATAATCAGCTAAAACAACTTTTAGTTTTGTATCGACGGTTACAACACCATTTTTCACAGTAACAGTTCCCTTTTCGTGAACTGCGTTTGTTGTTTCTTTAATAGTCATTTCACCCGTTACATTGGCATTATAAATACCATCTTTTGAAAAATCAATATCTTTTAAGTTCGTGATTTTTCCTTTAAATTTTGCTTTTGGAAATGCTTTTGTATCTAGGAATTTGTCGCTATTAAAATGCTTTTGCATTAATGCTTTTTTAAACTCAAAACTTTGCATTGGTACTGATACAATGACATCGCCTGTTTCTTTGCTCAACGTTGCTGTTGATGCAAAATTGTTAGCGTTAATATCTTCAGCATCTGTGTGTGAAAAAATATCTACTTGACTTTTTGTACTCACTAATTTTTCATCGCCTTGTTTAAAGCTAAATAAGCCTATTAATGCTGCAACCGCTACTACTGTTTTAAATCCTGTTTTCATAATGTTGTTTGATTGGTTTATATTTAATTGATTAATTTATGTTTAGTTTGAAATGTCACACTTTTCGAGTACTACGTTTTGGTATATTTCCATGTCAGCATCGTAACTCGCACCTGAACGAATGATGCCTTTTATTTTAGGTTTATCTCCAACTTTTAATGTAGATGCATTATTGTTAGTTGATGCCATAAACGTACAGTTTACGCCTGCTTTAGCAGTGTCTTCTTTTACTAAAATAACTTTTTGATTATTCATATCGGTATCAATTTTGCTAATTGTACCATTAATGATAATTATTTTTGATTCGCCATTTTCGCCAAGATATTTAGCATTGGCAGTTTTTTC